>MDTG01249880.1_pt1 | contig 21490 bp, 24 predicted proteins | sample 811421 | NCBI WGS metagenome assembly MDTG01 (sample SAMN05326645, study PRJNA326480) | marine metagenome | isolation source: seawater | place: Pacific Ocean: South East | collected 2011 | reverse complement strand
TCTTCGGAACCTTGATAATTGCGTCAACAAATCCTTTAAAATTTAAATTTACATCTAGAGTATTGATTGGCTCGTACAGCTCTTCTTCTGCTTTAAAGCACTCCCAACCTGGAAATTGATTGTCTAAAAACAGTAAAACTTCATCCCACATGGCGTGTGCCCAATTTTCCCAAGTTGACACTGGTTCATGTTTGTACCACCCAGGCTGCTTGTTATACCAATCTGGATTCTCAAATCCAGCCTTTGACCACCCTTCCTTCATCACCTTGATTATTTTATCACGGTCGACTTTCTTTGTCTCTAAAAGACTCTCGCATCCTTCATGAACAGCTGTTCCAAAATGCAAATAAGGTGAATCTTCAAATGTATCAATCTTGTCTACATAGGCAAGCTTGTGCCTGTATGGGCATTCTTTCCACTGCTTAATCTCTGAAAAAGAGACATGAGGTTTACCTGTTGGAAACATTTTCTCATTTGTCATTTTAACTCCTACATCTTATTATAGTGCAAATAGTGATTACTTTACAAGAGTTTTCTGTTTTAACATCTGTTCGAAAATTTTTCTCTTTAAATCTGTGAGCGAATATTTGTGAATTCGAGTGTGGTAGTAAATTTCACTTTCGAAAGACTTACCTGTAAAGTCCTTCCCTTTGTAATCACTTCCGATGATCCTTACATCGTATTTAAAATTTTTAACAATTTCAAGTAACTCTGCCTCTGTGTTATAGTGAATTACTTCATCAACATATTTTATAGACTCCAAGATGTACTGTCTTTCAGCTACTGTTTGAACAGGCTTACATTTTTGAGGTCTTTCTATTGTCGGGTCTCCGTGAAGAGCAACAACAAGATAATCACATGCACTGGTTTTTGCGTCTTCAAATAATTCTACGTACCCTGGGTGTATAACATCAAAATTTCCTGCGATTAAACCTTTTTTAATAGTCATTTACTTTATTCTCTAGGGTGTGTTTTGGTTGCCAGCCTAAATCTATAGTTGTCCGCTCTATGTCGGCAAGCGTTTCTCTAACTTCGGCAGGTCTGGACGGTATAAACTCAACAATTGCTTCGCTGTTTGGATCAATTAAGGTTACCAAATCAAGCATAGAAAAGTTTTTCCCAGTGCCTACGTTGTAAATTCCATAACTAACTTTTGCGTTTATTGCCGTGATATTGGCATCGACGACGTCTTCTACATATGTAAAGTCCCTTCTTTGAAGTCCGTCTCCGACAATTGTTATTGGCTCTCCTGTCTTTTTCTGTCGCTTAAAAAGCCCTACAACAGGAGCGTACTGACCTTTCACAGGTTCTCTTGGGCCATAAACATTAAAATACCTAAGTACAATGCTAGAGACTCCGTAAAGTTGACTATACAATTTACAAACTTGTTCTCCCATCCACTTGGACATCGAGTAAGGGTTTAAGCAATCAGCTGGCATGTTTGGCGCAAACGGAATTGGATTCTGATGACCATATAAAGATGACGTACCTGAATATATTACTTTCTTAACAGAGTTAATTCTAGACCACTCCAGGACCCTCTGTGTACCTACAACATTGACCTCAAAACACCCTCCAGGAGAGCTAATAGTAGGCTGAATCCGACTGCGGGCAGCAAGATGAAATACGTAGTCAACATTGTAAAAAAGATCGCTACAATCATCTTTAGACACGTCCTTTTTATGATAAATTGCCTGATCATTCTGGTAAAACCTCTCATTTTCCTGTGCTGATAAGTCGTCAATTACTATGACTTTGTGTCCTAAAGATAGTAGCTTGTCGACAATGTGGCTCCCTATAAAACCGCAGCCACCTGTTACTAAACTAGTCGTCATTAGATGGCTCTCCTCTCTTTCTTTGGTGGTTTTTATTGTTTTGTATGTTGTATAGCATAGAATAATAATTCTCAACTTCAGGTTTAAAAAATTCTACGCTAATATTGTGTCTATTAAACGACTGTGCATCTAAGTAATCCTTGCCAGAAGGACCTGATATGTAAGTTGTTGCGTTTGTTTTCTTACATATGTCAAGTAACAAAGATGTTTTCGATCCAAAAACATTTAATTCAGACGCATAAATCATCGGAGTTGATATTTTTAATTCATCTCTGCACCATTTAATTGATGCCATGTTGATATCTATTAGTTTTTTAAAACTGTACACTTCACTTAAATCTATTTTAAGATTGTGCTGTAATTTACTTACTACTTTTTTCTTCCAGTTGTTTAATTTATCTTCTATAACTACAACATCTTTAATTTCTAAAGATGTACTCTCCTTAGGGACGGAAACCCCAAACCACTCTTCCCTACCTTGTCTGTTTACCAGCTTATTCCTATTTTGAAAATAATTCTTTCTAAACTTTACATTATCTAAAACTACAAATAAGTCGGCTTCTTTCATTTTTTGAAAGAAGCCTGCATAAGGAAAATGTTCAGGCTGATGGATTGTTATTCTCATTTTCAACCTATTCTGATTCTGAAACTGCTCTGCCCTTTAATTCTTCCCAATCTTTTTCAGGGCGAACTTCTAAGTTTGTCTTCCAGCCACCTTCGACTGTATTGACGTTGATTCCTATTTTTTTACCAAAATTAATCATTGCTTGAACGTCTTTAGGGAAACAACTGCCGCTATAGCCAAACTTTCCATCAAACCCAGGTACTGTCAAGTGGCTCTTTCCGATTCGGCCGTCGAGCTGAAACCCTTCGACTGCACTGGACCAATCTGCACCCACGGCTTCACTTACTCGGTACATTTCATTCATAAAAGAAACTTTTGTTGCAAAAAAGCAATTACACATATATTTTATCAACTCTGCTGTTTCGAAATCAGTCTCAATAACAGGTAAGTGCCTTCCAAACCTTCTTAAGAATAAATTGGCTACACACTTAGTGTCATCAGGATTTCCACCTAAGACAACTCTCGCTTGGTTGATAAAGTCTAATTTTGCGCTTCTTTCTGTTAAAAATTCTGGATTAAAAACTATCTTAAGTTTGCTGTATTTCTTCTGAAAATCTCTGCATGTCCCAGGTATTACGGTAGATCTTATTAACACGATTGGATTGTTTCCTTCCAAGTTATTACTAATATCATTTAAAACTGAGTCGAGTATTTTTAAATCTATTGCACCGTCTTCAATTCTAGCAGGGGTAGGTACGCTTAAGAATATTATTTCACTCAAGGAAGAAACTTCTTTCAGAGTGTCTTTAGACTTTTTCTTGTCCTTGTCGTATATTCTTATATCTGTAAATTCGCAGCCTGTTTGAGGACTAAAACCAAAAGCGACGGCTGAACCTACGAAACCAAAACCAATTATCCCTATGTTTATTTTACTATTCATTTCTTTTAATCCACTCCTTTAAAGTATAATTTGTTTTCCAATTGAGTTTATTTTTTGTTTTTTCTATTTCAATTTTTAGACTGGGTGAAACCCCTTTCATTCTATCTCCCGGGCGCCCATCAATAAGCGTGTATTCTTGTTCTAAGAGTTCAGCTAAGTCAAATAAACTATACGATTCATCTGCGCTAAGCTGGAACTCCTCGTTTTCACGATAAAAAAAACTTTTATAAATTCCTGAAACAGTATCGCTTACGTGTGTATAGTTTCTTTCTTGTGTGCCTGGTTTGACAATTGTTAGTTTTTTATTTGCTAACTTTTGTTTTTCAAAAATGCTAATGACAGTTTCATATCCATTGTTACACGTGTCATGCCTGGGCCCATAGTTATTGTAAAAGTAACAAATGGCGTGTTTTAAATCAAACCACTTAGAAGTAGCTTTTATTAACTGTACATTCTGCGACTTTGTAAAACTATACGGAGAATGCGTTATGCCTTCTTCAGCAAATTTTGTACTACTAGCTGCATAAACTAGTTTGATTTTCTTACTTAAACAAAAATCAATAATTTTTGAAGTACCTGTCATATTTGATTCTATTACTGCTGAATAGTCTTTAAAACTTGTGGATATTTTAGAATATTCACCTAAATGAAATACACCGTCTAAATTATTAAAATGATCGTTGTTTTTTGCTATCTTAAATATATTTTTAGTATCATCTTTGATGTAAAATACGCCATCTAAGTGATTTGTCTCTTTGCCAGCGGAGTAATTATCGATGCTTATGACACTGTGCTTTTCTTTTACTAAATATTCACACAAGTTTGTCCCTATAAAGCCTGCGCCTCCTGTGACTAAAAAATTCATAAGTAAGCCTCCAGTATTTTAAATTTCTCAACAAAAGAAGCTCCTTTCCTAAAGCAAACGTGATCTTGAGAAAATATTCTTATATAGTCTTTTTTAAAGTAAACTCTGCCATTTAAAACCTGCTTTTCAAATGACGAGAGTAGACTCTGGCATTTTTGCTCAAATACCTCTTCATCAAGAACGACATAGCTGTTAGGCTTCCACTCCGACTTAGTTGAAGGCGTCTGGTATTCTAAGACAGACATACAATGATTTCTACTTAATACTCTTCCAATACTATTTACAATTCTATGTTCAAAATGATTATCTAGTTTAGGTGGTATTAAAATGACGTCGTAAGACGAAATATCCAGTGTTTCTTCAATTTTTTTTATCCAACTACCTTCATCTAGTTCAGTTATGTACTTTGTTTTTGATGTTAGTAAGTTAATATTTTGACTGTTAAAATTGTCCCAAAAACTCAAGCATTCTTTTATCCTAAATTCTCCTGACATACTTCCTTCATTTTCATTTCCAATTGAAAATGTGTATATGTCAAATTGAGCATTGCTAAATTTTTTTGTTGTACCAGAAAAAGATATTTCAGCGTCATCTGGGTGTGGAGACAAGCACAGTATTTTCTCATTGTTTATTTTTAGCATTTATTTCTCAAACCCAACTCATAATTCTTTTATAAGCGTCATGACAAGCAAATTCAATAGTGAGGTATTTCTTACCATTGTTGTAAGCACTTTCTGATATTGCACTGTTGTTTTTTTTAAAAAAACTGTGAAGAGCTTTCTCAAAACTAGACTTGTCTCTATTTTTGTAGACTTCACAATAAGGTAAGCAGTAATAATGAACTTTTATTAGATCATTTACAATACAAGGAGTTCCTGCTGCAATTGATTCAAAAATGACTCTTGGACCAGGATCAAATGGTTGGACCGGCCTTGGGTCTGTTGTGAGCATTGATAGTTTTGATTTTAGAAACTCTCTTGACAAATCGACCTTATTTAAGAATTTAAATTCGCTTTTAATACCTTTTCTAGCTAGTGTTCTATGTAGGTAATCTGCATAGGCACTGTTGTATATCTTTCCAGCAAAAACAAATTTAAAATTGTTAACAAGGTTTCTGTCAACAAAATCAACAATTTCTTTTTGATTTTTATCGCTGCCTATTGTTCCCGCAACAATTATTTGATTTTCTCTGCTTTCCCAACCAATATATTCTCTATCAAAGACATCTCGCATTTCAGGCCATGGTGCTCTTATAATTTCATCTTCTTTGAAGTAATAATCACAGTTTTGATAATTATGCTGAAAGCCCATAGGTGCTACATTTATTACAATAGTACCGCTTTTTTTAAATAATTTTCCGTACTTTTGAAAAGAATCATTCTTGCATACAATTAAGTCAAATTGTTCTTCTTTTATTTTTTCTTTCGTCACACTGATGACAGGTAAATTTACTCCGGTGTGCTTTGAATAAAAATTTCTTTCACCTTTTTCAAAACACGAATATACGCTATGACCCATTTTTACAAAATAGTCAGGCAGTGATTTTGATTCAACTTGGTCATTGTCTATTGGGAAATGTAAAAATAGAATGTTCACTGTGATTAAGTCCTTATGTCAAGTAAATTATTTTCTTTTATATTGAAAGTCAGATTTATTTCTACACAATAATACACTGAATTTAATAAGTTTTACACTTACCGTGTGGTTAAAATTTACTGCTTACTTGTTGATTCATGCAAACCAACTATGTCTTTTTCTTTTAGATTTTTTAAAGCATACTTTCCTGTTAGCTCTTCTGAATACATTGGGCAGTAATATTTTTGGACACCCTCTATGCCTGGCATGTCTTTAAAGTAATAGTGTGTTACCTGAGACTTTCTAGTCTTTTTTTTGTCTGTCAGTTTTGTTCCACCGTGAAGTGTATTTGCTGCCCAAATAATTGCTTTCCCGCCAGGGCCAACATATTTAATTCTTTCTAAACCCGAAGCTTCTATAACCGCTTTTACAAATTCTTCATAAGTGTCATACTTTCTTTGCTCTTTTCCACCGGCCACATGAGACCACTCAGGAGGTGACATATTCATTTTATGAAATTCCATAACAGGAAGTCTGTGACTTCCTTTAATATACTGCAAGGTTCCGTTGGCTTCAGACATCTCTTCTAGTGCGACCCACACTCCGGCCATCCAATAGTTTGGAACAGTGTGAAAATGTATGGTGTCGCTATGGACGTCTTGCTCAGAAGCTGTAATAAAGTTAATTGTTTGAAAAGGTACAGGCTCTCTTCTATACAAAACTTTAAGAGCATTCATAATTTTTTTATTCAAAGCTAACTCTCTTACATGAGAACTGTATTTCCAAGCTTCAAAGTACCTTATTGTTTGTGGGTTATAAAAATATGCTGCACCTTTTTCATCTAGTAGGCTGTCCACTAGTTCAGACATAAACTTTTCATCTATGTCTAAATCAATTACGACAAAACCATTTTCAGCAAATTCCATGCACATTTTTTTATCTTCTAAGCTAAGGCTAGAACTTTCGATGAGTTGCTTGTAAAAAGGTGACTGATGCCATGGCATGCTTAAAAGTTCTGGGTTTGTTAGAAATTCTTCTTTTGTATGAATCGGATTATGTAACTCTACTTCTTCCACTCTTTACTCCACTCTTGCGCTTTTTTAATAATGTTTTCCTTGTTTCTGTCGCTGTTTTTCTTTAAAGGATTTCCAAGCCATAGTTCGTATTCTTTTGCTTTGTGATTTTTTCCTACAAAAGATTTTGCGCCGAAAACAGCCCCATCAGGGAGGACCGTACCGGGCATGACTATTGTGTCAGCACAAACACCAGAGTTTTTACCAAACTTTATATCACCTTCGTAGACTTTATTATGCCCCCAAAAGTCGTTTACAGGGCCGTGTGCTCCTCTAAAGTCTTCGGATCCTGTTATAAGTTTTGAGCCATAAGAAACAAAATTCCAACCTTCTAAATAAACATCTTTTCTTCCACACATGACTACATTTGCGCACACCTGAATAAAGTCTTGGGTGATAAGTCCGCAAGAAATATATGTGAAAGGATCGATTCTTACGTTGTTTCCTAAAAAAACTCTGTCAGGGCGCGCAAACATTACATTGTGACCAATGTACACGTTTGACCCACACCCACCTAAGCTTTTTTTTATTTCTTCGTTCCAACCTAACATACTAGTACCTGTTAACTACGTTGACAATATATTCTCTTTCTTCTTTTGTTAGCCACCACCCAACAGGAATGTTGATATGTTGCGAGCAAAACTCTAAAGACCCGGGTAATTCTGCATCTGACTTTTTAAATTGTTTAAAAACAGAATAAGTATCGTTTCTTACGTGCACAGGATCACTGGCAATTCCATTATCTGCAAGATATTTTTGAAAGCTTATTCTATCTTTTGTCAACAAAGTGTAGATCCAGCAAGAAGATTCAGACCTTGGATCTATTCTCATTTTTGTAACCTTGCTATTTGTAATGTTTTCATTGTAAAATCTGTAGTTTTCTTTGTGCGCATTTACGATATCATGTACGTGATTCATTTGAAGTATGCCTACAGCAGCATTCATGTTATTCATATGATACTTGTATCCTGACTCTACAATATCTTGTTCCCACTTACTACCCTGATACTTCCTGTTTAAACCAAACCATCTTAAAGATTTTATTCTTTTGTCTTCTTCTGCCGTCTTAGAACAAATTGCTCCTCCGTCTGCTGTCGTTATGTGCTTTATAGCTTGGAAGCTAAAGCATACATGATCGCTATGGGTACCTATGGGCTTTCCATCGTAAGTAGCACCGAGCGCGTGGGCAGCATCTTCTACCACCTTTATTCCATTTTCGTTTGCTATTGAAGTTATGGCTTCGATGTCAAAGGGTTGTCCGGCCCAATGTACGCCTACTATCGCTTTCGTTTTAGAGGTTATTAACTTTTTGACACTTTCAGGGTCTATATTACCTGTTGACGGATCTATGTCTGCCCACACTATTCTGGCTCCGTCATTAAAAAAAGGTTCGTTGGTTGCCATACAAGTCATAGGGGTGGAAATAATTTCGTCTCCGCTGCTAACGCCACACATCCTTGAGGACAGGGCAAGCGCGCTTGTACAACTATTGACCAGTGAAGTGTTTGTATTTTGAACATACTCACCAAACATTTTTTCAAATTTGTCAGATTGTGCCCCTTCAGATACAAAACCAGAATCCCATACTTCTCTTAGCGCTTTTTCAACGCCTGCAGGTTTATGAACTTTAAACAAAGGTATCATTTTGTCTTACTCCTGTAATAGTCAATAATTTCGCCTAAAGATTCTTTAAGCTTTTTTTCTTGCTGCCAACCTAGTTTTTTTAATTTGTTATAATCTAGGGCATATCTTAAGTCTGCGCCTGACCTATTTGTACTATAATCTGCAACTTCTTTAAAGTCTTTATTCATTTTTTTACATATCATCGTAACAATTTCATTTACAGAATATTCTTCGTCAGAAGCTATGTGATACACTTCATTAATTTTTCCGCTGTTTATTATATTAAAAATTGCGTTAACGTTATCCTCAACATGTATCCAGTTTCGAACGTATGACCCATCTCCGTGTATCGGTACTTTTTCATCATTTAAAATTTTTGTAATAACACAAGGTATTAACTTTTCTGGGTACTGTCTCATCCCGTAGTTATTTGTGGTTCTTGTCATTAAAAACGGAATATTGTAAGTTCTTGACCAGGCAAAGACTAGCTGTTCAGCAGCTGACTTTGTAGCAGAATATGGGTTACTTGACATATGTCGATCATCTTCCTTGAAAAAACCTTCTTCTATGTCACCGAAAACTTCATCTGTGCTTATCTGAACAAATATTGGCATTTTATAGTTTTGTGCATTTATTGCACTCTTTATGCTTTGATTTTTGATCATCTCTAAGATATTGTAGACGCCTTTGATATTAGAATTAATAAAATTTATGCTTTCTGATATCGAATTGTCGACATGAGACTCTGCTGCAAAATTTACGACAAAGTCACAGTGAGGTAGTTCTTCCAGGTTGCATATGTCTTTTTTCAAAAAGCTATAGTCACCTTCAAATTTTATGTTAGTGTTTGATGCGTAAGTCATTTTATCAATATTGATTACTTTATGACCTAACCCTAAACACTTCTCAATAAAGTGACTTCCGATAAAGCCTAAACCACCTGTCACTAGTATTGTTTTTTTACCACTCAGCCTTTCCATTGTTCGTATTTCTCCCAGCTTTCAAATTTTATCATCTCGTCTGAATTTGGTCGCCATGCATAGGTAGGGCAGTTTATTATAATTCCTACTTGAGTTCCGGCATTTGTTAGTCGAAATGGGACACATGGGTCAATCATGACTATCTTACTCTTAGAGTTTCCATCTTCTTTGCTTAGAATTTCTTTGTAAACTTTACCCTCAACCATCATCTCAATTAGCATCTCGCCTTGAATGCTTGTTAAGAAAGATGTTCTTTTTTTATGATAGATAATATCCTTGGACATGCCAGCAGATATTGTCGTTGCATAAACCATTTCAGGTATGAAACCCTCATGTATGTCATCCCAGTCTTTATAGATAGGGAACATGTACCCCTCTTTAGTTTTTATTTTTTGCAATTCTATAATTTTAAAACTACTTTTTTTCACTTTCAATCTCTTTTTGCTTATAATACTGTGCAATAATATTATAAGAAAATATATTTAAAATTACAATTTAGTTTATTCTAACAAGAATTATAGTTCTTCAGCGTACTTTACAATTTGCAAGCCAAAAGACAGTGGGTGTAAATCTTTCTTAAACTGGCTTAAGTATTTCAATGAATCAAACCAATGCTTTGTATTGAACTCTTTCTGCGCTCGAGCAATCATTTCTTTGCAAATTTCTTCGCCATTATGGCTAAATTCTTCTGTGGTTGTGTCAATAGAATATCTATATGACTCGTCAATGATCGCCCTCTCCGGTGGGCCTAGCGAAATTATAATATTTGATTCACAACCAATGGCTTGTGATAGTTTTGTTGATGATTTTACTAGAAAGCTAAAGTCTGAAAGCTGTGGTGTTCTGACACAATAATGTAGGGCATAGCTATCTATGTTGTTTGCATGTATGTGCTCTGTTATTTTTTGTTCTTTATGAAAATTATCAATAATATTTTTTACTCTAGAATTTATGTCTAAAGAATTTTTTGTTTTTTTAAATTCTGACAAATACATTTCTAAAGGTTTAAATAGTTTTTCATCGTATTTGTAGCCTGACTCTGATAAACCGTATTCTCCTTGACTCTTTTTACCGGAGCTACATTTGTTTCCACACCACAGAATTTTAAATTCTTGTTTTTTCTTACTAGTATGGTCAAGAAATAAATCATATGTGTGTTTTATAACTCTTGTTTTCGGGTGCTCATGCTTGCCGTGAGTTAGATAGATATCATACAAATGACTACTGGTTTCTAATGCACGGTGCCAAGCCGACTCATCGCGGTCTCCTAAATGGCAAACAAGTGTGTTGTTGTTTTCTCTTAATATGTTTAACCAGATACCAAGATTGATTGGCAACCTAACAAAGATAATCAAAGAGTCTTTATGCTTACTAATGCTGTTAGTATTTAAAAAATCGCTTGAGTGGACTGCATATGATCTTATTCCATGCTTGTTTAAGCAGTACGAGGGTTGAATTGATGACATGATTGCACCACCGCCGTGACGACCGTAAACAAATACTACTTCTTTAAATTTTCTTCCTGTACTGCTATTCATACGATTCTTTTAATTTAGATTATTTTACTATTATTTAGATCTGCTATGCAATCTTCCCAAGAAGTAAATCTAAAGGCTTTATCATCAATGTAAGATACCGCTCTTGGTTTTTCAGATGTTACTTTAGACACAAACTTGGCCATGTCGTGTTTTTCAAGCCATTCCCAAACCAGGGCTGTCCCTGTTTTTCCGTTAACTAAGCCACGATCAGGTTTTGCCTTGCATGTAAATACAATAACTGTATATTTTTCAGATATTTTTTCTAATGCTTCGTACGCACCATCAACTGGATCATCGTAGATAGTTCCGTCGTGATATCCTTTACTACACTTATGAATAACTTTGTCAAAATCAATACCGATGTTTATCTGCTCGTCAGGGTAACTATGCTCTCTTATTTTGCCACCCTTCCAGTTTAGTTTATCTAAATCTTCAGGTGCGTTCTTTCCAATTGGTGGGCAAACGTTTCCTGACCCATGTGTAAGTTCATATGTCAAGAGTAGTGTCAGAACCTCAGCAGTGTGATAATATTCAGCACCAAGCAAAACCTTTGTCAAATTAGGGATTTCTACAGGTAGATCTCTTGAAGATATTACTGCTATGTTCATTCCTTGATCATTTGCCCACTGAAGGGCTTTAATTACATCAGTTGAATTACCTGAAGAAGAAACACCTAGTACTAGCGATCTTTTCATTTGAGCCTTATTTCTAGTTGAGGTTCTACATGAAAGCCACTGAACCATCCACTGTTCAAAACTAGAGTCGTTAATAAGCGAAGTTGCAACGACGCCGCTGGCAGGGCACATTGCATTTTTTGTGCCGTTTGAGAGTCTAGTTATGTCAACTGCAGCGTGATCAGCAACTGCTAAGTTGCCACCATGCCCTAAGACATATATGTCGTCTGAGTTGTTAAACTTTTCCTGTAAACTTAACCACTCATCAGAATTTACAATTTTAACAAATTTTTCATCAAGATTTTCAAAATTAAGCATCTTCGACCTCTTTGTATTTTTCTAGAATAAATGTCGTATCCATTCCCAAAGCTATTATACCGAAATCACTATATTTTTTCAACTCATTTTTAACATTTGAAGGAATGTGAACTGCCATGTTTTCTTTCTTAACATGCTTTGCGACTTCTGCAACTGAAGCTATATAGTCTTGAGAGTTAAAATTACCTGCGTCACCCATGCTTGCAGAGAGGTCATACGGACCTATCATGCAGTAGTCAAATACTCCTAAGCTCCATATTTCTGATATATTTTCAACGCCTGCAACAGATTCTATTTGACAGATTAGTGTGGGTGGTTTTGATACTAATTCATCTTTTCCCCACTTGTTCCCTCTAACTAAACCTAATCCCCTGTACCCACCGTAAGTCGGATGCTTTGAAAAGTCTCTAGCATCATGTGCGTCATCAATTGTCTCAACAGTAGAGAATATTATTCCATTGCAACCAGCATCTAGACAGTATTTGACCATTACACTATCAATGCTAGGGAGTCTTACAAAGCAGGTTTTTTTATTTAGCGTGATGACTTGAATACAAGAATATATCGTTTCTAAGTTAAATGAGCCATGCTCTAAGTCGAGAACAACACCGTCGAGTTTATTTTGACATAAAATATCAGATATTACAGTACTAGGTATTTGTTGCCATGCTAGTTTCATTATTTTTCCAATATTGATTTTATAAGTTTCCAGTCATCTTCAGTGTCAATATCTAGGTTTTCCGGAAAATTACATGTGTAAAAATAAGGATCTGAACCTACTCTTGAAAGAGACTTGAGAAAAGAACTTGAATTAAAAATATAAAATAAAGAATTTTCCTCATAGAAAACAGGCAGATCTTGTGTTTGCTCGAGCTTGAGTGGGTTATGATTGACAGGGCTATAGCCGTATTCTTCTTTTCTCCAAAGTCTATTTTGGTAAGAATTACAGGCTACAACGGAGTCATGAGTTTTCATGTAGTTTACAGCATCTTTTAAAGTATTAGAAGATAAAAAAGGAGAAGTTACATGCACTTGACAGATATTTTCATCTACTATGGAAAATCTCTCTATGAAGCTTTTAATTAAATTGCAAACTGACACTTTATGCCCTACCAGATCTTCGTCTCTAAGATAAGGTTTGACATGTTGGAGTCTTGGATCGGATTTAATTTCTGATATTATTTTTTCGCTATCAGTGTCTACAAAAACTTTAAAGTTACTAAGCTTCAAGAGGCATCGTTTGTAAAGCTTCTCGCCCTGGATCTCTCTAAAATTTTTACCAGGCACCCTCTGTGATGTTTCTTTAACTGGTATAAAAATAATCACTTTAGTTTCTCATAAAGACTTCTACTTAACTCGGGAAGCTCTAATATTTTTTTTAATTCTGGGTCAAGAGTAACTTTTTTGTTTAAGAGTAGCGTATCTTTTGCGAACTTCCACATATTTTTTTGAACATGCCTTTTAGAATTAAAACATTGGTCGGCAAACTCTTCTTCAGACTTGTTTTGTTCTTCTACTATTCCAGACTTGACCCCAGAAACAAACCCGTCTAGGTAAAAACTAAAACCATATATTGAAAGTTTTTTTGGATTCATTCTGAGGATATCGTATATTGCCATATAACCAGTGTTTGGTCGACAATCTACTCTAAGCGCTAGTTCATTGTGAAACAAATGATCAACGACTCTTATTGGTATTTGCTGGTTTAAAAGTTTAATCTTTTCTATATCAATCAGGTGATGAAGAGAAGTTCTATCAGAAAGGCCTTTCATATTGGAGGCGGGAGGAGCACAAATTAACTTAATGTTATTTTCTTTGTATTTATCTATGTCTATAAAACCTGCGTTAGCAGGTTTTTCAATTAAACAAGAATAAAGAACATCCGTTCTGTTCCCAATATTATCCTCATAGTCATTAATAGATTCCCATGATCTATTAATTCTTACAACAGTTTCGTGATGATTAATTTCTTCTCCAAGCTGCATTCTTTCCATGTACTTGGCCGGACCAACAAGCGCAACTGTCTTGTCTTCAAATAATTTTTTTAAAATTTCTATCATTAATAATCAACTGCTTTTTCTTTTACTATCTTTTCTAGCTGTTCTAAATTCTCTATGTTAAATTGACCTCTATGAATTTCACTGTCATAATGGATGTGGATAATCCTTGATTCCATATGATCTTCTCCAAATTCGTGCTTGTATCTTTTTTGTTTTTCTCTATTTTCAGCACTTCTGACATTGTACTCGAAAGGCATGTGGTGAATTCTAACATTACTCTTCCAAAGAGATATCCTAAAGCTAATCTGGTCCCAACCATTTGTTTGTTTAAAGTACTGATAAAAATACTCTTTCCACATTTTTAAAAAAGTATTCGTCCTAGTTGAACTATTAAATGCCACTACTCCGCTATTTGCCTCTGAAAATGCATACGGAATTTCTCCATATTCAGGTACTGTTTTTGAATACTTTTCTCTTTTTCTGGCATAGTCATTGACAATTGCGACATCGAATCTTTCTAATAGATCAAACATGTCATCACAGTTTCTAACTACAACCGTGTCAGTGTCTAAAAATACAGTTTTGACAAAAGGTGATTGGTCCATATAGTCAACTTTAGCTCTTAAATGATTAGCAACAATATCACCAATTAGATTGATGCTCAATTTTTCTGCACTTTCTTCAACTAGCTTTTTCTGATCTGTAAATACAGCGATTGGTAAACTAGTAAATCTTCGTAAAGACTCAATTGACATTAGTGCTTCTTTTGTAAAAGCTTCCCCGTATGCAATGTAAAGATAACCTCTCTCTCCCATCTTGTTCATAATACTTCCTTCCTTATACTTTGAATTAGATTTTTGGCGTGACTTTTAAAGTCATAATATTTCTCAAATACACTCTTGTTTTTTAAGGCGACTTTATTCCTTAGATCAGGGTTAGACAGTCTTATAAACTCTCTGTAATATGAATTACTATCATGCCCACATATATTATAACCCGTCTTGCACATAAGTTCAAAACTACTAGGACTTAAATCGTGAACTACCGGAACTCCTAGCTGATAGAAAACATAGGCCCTGCCGGGGTTGGTTTTGTTTTTCATTCTTAAGAAGTAGTCAGTTTCATAAAGGCCGAAGTCGGTTGATATTTGCTTTTCTAAGTCTTTTACTAAGATTCTCATGTCGCAAACGTTTGGCACAACTCCTATATCACAACTTTGTACTATTTCTACAAAGTCATCATCATAATTGTAAGTTTCTATGTTTACCGCAGGGCGCCCAGTTTGCCAGTTAAAATTTTTGTTACCGGTAATAACTCTTAAGTTGACCGGTTTTATTTCTCTATCAAATCTCTCTAAAGCTCTTTTAACAAACGGTTCAAACTTAAATAAGTGAGGGTAGTGACCATGAAAACAAACATCAAAAGTTTTTTTGTCAGTATGATTAATTAAATTTTTTGACTCAAACTTTCTTTCGATCAATGGGAAAATAAAAACATTTTTATAATTACTAATTGAAGCATACTCTTCTATTGATCCTACAATTACAAAATCAATGTTTTCGTCATAATACCTGCAATCAATATTAATTGCACCTATCTTTGCTCCTTTAAAGCTTTTAGAGACATTACTACTGAGTGTGTAAGAAGACTTACAAAGAATTATAACATCTGAGTCGTTATCAATCTGGTTAATTTTTGTTGCAATTTTGGATTCGATACCTATTTCGTTAAAAGCAGAACAAAGATCATGCACCCAGATTCTAAATGAACCAGAGTTTAAGTTGGGGTTAGAAGTTAAAAAATTAACTTTCATTAAAAGTCAACCTATTTTTAATCATTGCTTGATGACTAGGCTGGCCGCTGGCTGTCAAACCAACGTGCCAGACCTTAAATCCAGATGAAGATTCTAAGATATTTCCGATATCTTCAAAGCAGCCGAACCTTACGTCAAAGTCATCAAACACCCATACTGGTTCTTTTTCTCTTGTTTGCTTTTCGCTAAGATTAAAAACATCTTGCAAGACAGTATTCTTGTCGTGCAAACCGTCTATGTAGAACATGTCAAATTCACCCAGTTCTTTGCTATTTTTAATATCAAGTGATGTGCCCTGTATGTACTTGTAATATTCTTCATATTCTCTAGCCGCATTAATGTCTCTTACATCGCGAGGATCACAGCTTACGACAATGCCTTCGGGTGCATCTTTCTTAATATACTCGCAAAAACTAAAAAATTGCCAACCTTCGGCAGTTCCTACCTCACATATTTTACTACACTGATATGCTTTGGCTATGGTAGTCAAATAATAAGCTCGCTTACTTAAGTTATTTAAAATATTAGATCTAAGCTCAGGATCTGTTATGCCTGTGGCGTCAAGTTTTTTTAATTGAATTGGTAAGTTAATTTGATTCCACAACCTAGCGTATTTATCTGGGACTGATATTGTCTTTAGGTTTCCATAATCATGATACATGCTTGTCAAAACTTGATCTTTTCTAAACAAAAGTTCAACGTTCATTCCTGCAAAATTTCTAGTGTTAATATCAGAATTGATAGTTCTCACCGTGAGACAGTAAGACATATTAAAAAGTGTCACTATGTCATGGACTGGGCTTTTTATTCTAAATTCTGTATACTCGTCTTGGTCTAAGCCTAATTGAATTTGTAAGAAAAATATCCCACCGACCTTTAATACTCTTTCAACTTCTTGGATCATTTTTTGTGGGTTGATGGAGTGATCTAAAATATTTGTATAAACAAAGTCAAATGTATTATCTTCAAAATCTAGATTATGTATGTCACCTTTTATTACATGTGGTTCGTGAGGAACAATGTCAATTCCTATCACTTTTGTCAAGCCTATCTCTTTTAAAGCAACTACCTCTTGACCGGTTCGTGCGCCTAGACAAAGACAATTTTTTTCTGGTGTTATAAATTGATCTAATTTTTTAAATTCTTTTTTAAAGCCGTCTATTTTAGTGCGCCACTCTTCTCCTAACCACTTCTTTCTTTTTTCCGGATCTAATGTTTTCTTAGACTGGAACGCTATGTAGTCTTCATATTGCTTGTATTCTCTCATTATTTCACCTTAATATGTCTTCCATTAAACTATAATATTTTTTTGAACAATCTACAATGTTACTTTTTTTGTCCTCGCATTGTATTGAGTAGACTTCTATTTTTTTGTTAAAATCTAGCGGAGGAGGATTATAAAGAGCAATAGGCTTATAATCCCACTCTTCTTCTTTGATAATGACGCCCTGTTTAACCACTTCACTGGTTCCACCTGATGAACTACAAATAACGTTACATCCTGCCCCTTGAGCGTCAACGACAACATTTGGGCAGTGGTCTAAGTAAGATAAGTGAATAAAAGTTGTAGATCTTTTATAGAGTGCCAACAAAGAAATATAGTCTAACTCACCTAACAAATAAATTCTTTTATCTGTATTTAATATTTCTTTGGCTTCATCTAGTTGTAAGCCTCCGGCTATTGCTAAAATGGCCTCTTTTGGCGCAAACTCTAAAAAATATCTAATGTTTTCTCTAAGTCTTTTGTGTGGTCGCCAAGAAGAAGCGCAGGACCAAACCTCTGTATTCTTTCCAAATTTTTGATTCCAGTATGCGCCTGACACTTTAGATATTAAGTTTAGATCAGGAGCGTTGCGGACGACATGACTGTTTCTATGAGGACCAAACCACTTTTCAGTTAAATTTTTATTAAACTCTGATTGAAATATCACTGCATCTGCATTTTCATATGAAAATTTAATAGGCGCATTTTGTTTATCATATTCCTGTTCAGAATTAAACCATATTCCATCCAATCTTAACAGCATAGGTTTAACCTTGTGTAACTGTTGTTGTATTAAACAGAATTCAACGTCGGCATCAGATTGACTATTTACAACCTTTATCTTTCCTTCACTCATTAGACTGGCAAACAAAGTCCGTGTAAATTTATTTGGGCCAGAATTTGAGTGTGGATCGAAGTTGTGGGGGAATATTCTCATCTATCAAAATCGTCCTTGATCCTTACTACATCATCTAAGTGGTTTGTGCTAACTTCCATTAGCATGACGGCACTATCTTTTGCGCCAAAGCGATGAATCATTCCAGGCTTGACATGATAAATTGATCCTGGTCCGTACTGCATAAAGTCGTCATCGTTTTCGTTTTCCCAAACAGTCAAGTTGCCTCTCATAACGTAAATAGTTTCTTCTTTTTCTTTGTGAAATTGAAGGCTCATTCTTTTGTTTGGTAAAACATACATCATCTTAGCAACATAATTGTCTGTCTTTGCCCAAAGAACTTCATAACCCCATGGCTTTTCAGTCTTTTCACACCCGCCTATAAACTTAACCCTAGACTCATCAAGCATCAATAAAACCTCTAGCTCTTACCAATCTAACAGTATCCAGTTGAATTTTTTCATTCCAGTCTCTAACTTTTATACTATCTGAGTTGATTCGATACAAATAACAAACTTCATCGATGTGCTTAAAAAATTTTGAAGCATGAAGAATAGGTAAGTATAGAGCCTGATCATATCCCCTAACAAACCACTCATTGTCAATATCTTTAAAATTTTTATCACATATCTTTTTCATAACACTGGCGCGCCAGGTTTTTAAATGTGAAGATACCCAAAAATAATCATAAGGATCTATTTTGTGATCTGACCAAGATTTTGACACATTGTCACCGTTAACGTCCCACGTGTGACTAGTCCATGCAGCATTAATTTTATTACGATTATAGTTCTTAATTAAGATATCAACTGTGTTTTCATTGCATAAGCAGTCATCAGCATCCAAGTTTGCAATCACAATATTCTCATTATCTTGATATTCTCTAGCAATTTCAACTACGTTCCTTAGTGCCCATTTTTTCTCTGTATTTTTAACAACTCTGTATCTGTCATCATCTGCTGTTAGATTGATTGCTTCATTATAGCTGTTGTCAGTTGACATGTCGTCAATTATGATGTGCTCCCAGGAAGAATTTGTTTGTTCTTTTGTAGATTCTACTAATTCTTTCAGGTGTCTTTCAGCATTAAACATCGGGCTTATAAAAATTACTTTGTCTATTTTCATTTTGTGTGTTTCTCCAACCAGCTATTTATGATTTTTGGATGTTTTTTGGTAGGTTCTAGCCATGGCGTAGTCTTGCTAAAGTCAACTCTTTTGTGAAATACCCATCCCCCCATTTCATTTTTTAGTCTTGTAGCTAAATCTTTAATCTCTTCATCAGTAACCTCAGACCATGGTTTGTTAAAAAATTTATTATTTTCTGCAGTGTCATCTGGCAGTTGATTTGCTTCTTCATAGAGTGCTGCCCAGTGCCTACTCCAGTAGTTTTTGTAAGTGTATATCTTTCTTTCGATGTCAAACCAAGAGTAATGATGTACACAAGGTAACTGTTCAAAAGCCAATTTCATAAAATTAGCATATGCTTTTTGAGCATCATTATTACCTTCGAGCGCAGCAATTTGCGTTTGACGTGCTTGAGGTGTGAAAAAATCTGACTGTGGGACTGGTTCGTAACTGTCTGTCATGATATAATCACAACCATCTGATCCTGCAGAATATAACATTCCTTCACTATCAACTCTTCTATGTTGCAAAGGTATACCATGCGTAATAGAAGGATTGTTTCTGCTTAGTCGCCATTTAGAAGGATTAATATCCATTCTTATTTTTTCCGGACCGCCCCAATACTCAATGACAGGCAAAGACAAAAGAGGGATTGACTTTGGTATTTGCTTTGCCAGTTTTTTAATTTTATCATAATCGTCTTCGTGAACGATCTCATCAATGTCTTGTTGCCAACACCATTCTTTTGTGCACAGAGTTCTTGATACTGCTTTTTGTTTTCCATCAAAAACAGAAAAACGTCTTGAATTCCAGTCTCTTTTGACTTGATAAACCTTAAGACGGCCGTCGCCTTGAAGCTTTGACAATGTCTGGAGTTCTTCCCAAGTGCCATCGGTGGAGCCTCCATCAACAACAATTACTTCATCACAAAAACCTAAAAGGGAGGTAATTGACTCTCGCCATGGGTAACTACTCTCCATTACATTGTAAGCCTGTGTGTAACCACTTAATGTCACTTCTCTTTCAAAAAAACTAGTGATCTGGGACCAAAATCTTTCATGACACGAGAGCAGGTATATTTCAATTTGGTCATAGTCTTGATTAAACCATGCTTCATTAGCATGTTGAACATTTTCATTTAGAATAAGATTTAGCCCTAGCATTTTAGCTTCAATTACTAATCTTGGGCATGTATCTCCCCCTACAGGCATAAAAGCTAACCCCTTGTATTCAGAAAGGGTTCTTAAAAGATCTGTATAGCTTAAACCACCTAATACATCATATTTCTCTCCAAGATCATCCAGATAAGCTCTGGTTGTCTCTATCCCCTTAATCCATGACTTACCATCGACAATTGCGTACTTGTCGTTGACACCGTTTAAGTTTCTTGTCTTTCTTAAATTTTCTATTAAACTAAGATCACTATCTTTAAAAATTGAACTTAACACAGTGTTGTCTTTTTCTGCTAAAAATGGAAATCGATCGTCGTAAATTTTCTTCTGCTGATTTGACATCCAGTAAATATGATTTGAGCCATAATAGAAGCTAGAAATTAATTTTCCTATATTCTCGTCATGACAGTTGCATTCTTTTCCTGTCTCTCTTTTGTGCAAATCCATTGACCGGTAAGCGCAAAATTTATAGTCATACTCAACAATATAATAGTTTAAATTCTGAACAATAAGAGGAATAAGCTGGTGATCCATACCCCTGTAATTAAAAAACACCCAGACTTTTCCTGTACCTTTTGAAATAGCCTCCTGATTTACTTCACTACTTTTTAACTTAAAAACAGAATACGGTGAAGTTGAGTAGAGAGCTTCTGTAGAAAGCTCGGCGCCTCCTAAGTGTTCGTCTTCGAACAGGTCAGCAACAAATACAACACTACTCTCATCGAAAGTGCATGCATTGCGTTCCTTTTTTTGACCACCAAATACACTGGTATTAAACATTAATTTTCACCTCTAGCTACTGTCTATACATTATAATAAGCAGTATAGACCGATAAAGCGAAAATTACAATTTAAATTTTAAGCGTACTCTAGCTGTATCCAGGGCACCTTAAATAGACCGCCCATTGTGTCATTAGTCGCAGGAGAGTTTCCATTGATTTGATTGTTGACGTTGGAAGACCTATTTCTGCAGATCATGATATCGATTACTTGTCCACCATCAATAGGCGCGACGCCTTCTTGAGAGGGATCATCAGCATTATTTACTATCTGCCCGATGTTAAATTGCGGGCTTCGATATGTTTTCATGTTGGTGGAATCGATGTCGATTTTCTTATCAGAGGCGTTAGTATTCGCACCTGCTCCATTTCCAAAGAATATCCACCCACTATTATTAAGGACTGACGTCCAATTACCGGAGGTACTATTAGCATTGTTGGCTTTTGCACCGGTGG
>MDTG01323136.1_pt1 | contig 21492 bp, 19 predicted proteins | sample 811421 | NCBI WGS metagenome assembly MDTG01 (sample SAMN05326645, study PRJNA326480) | marine metagenome | isolation source: seawater | place: Pacific Ocean: South East | collected 2011 | reverse complement strand
GACATGCGTTGGTCTGTGGAAGACGATTCGCCGAAGGTGAGCGTAGAAAAAGCTGAGCCTGGCTCTTTGGCCGTCATGTTGTTCAAGAACCTTAGCAAAGATGAAGAACAAGAGTATTTCTGCGAGGGATTTTCGGAGGATTTGATTTCCGCCTTGTCACAATTCCGAAAGCTTGTTGTGATTTCGGGTAATGCTAGTTTCGCATACAGAGAAACCAAGAAATCTCCATCTAAAGTTGGAAATGAACTCGGAATTCGTTACATCTTAGAGGGTAGTGTACGAAAAATGGGACCAAGGTTGCGAATTAATGCCAGTTTAATCGCAACCGCTGAAGGAAAAACTGTTTGGTCGAATAAATACGACGTGCAAACAGACAAAATATTCGATGTTCAGGACGAATTGATAGAAACACTGGTAGCCACAATAGCTGGCAGAGTGGAAGCAGACGAAACTCAAAAGATTAGTACTGCACGGCCCGATAATTTAGATGCTTACGATCTAGTTCTTAAAGGCCTAGAATTTCATAAACGCGGAGGCATCACGAAAGAAAATGCCGAAAAAGCCGTGGAGTACTTCTCTAAAGCAATAGAGACAGACCCAAACTATGCAAGAGCATACGCGTGGAAAGCCTGTTCTACGGCCACCGTTGCCCAATGGGACCCGGAGAGATTTGGAGGAAATTGGCTAGAGAGTTGTTTCGACTCCGTATCCCACGCCATGGACATTGACCCTGATGATGCGGAAGCACACCGTATCTTAGGAGCAATTAGGATGTTCAAAGGTGAATTCGATGCTTCTTTAAATCACCATGAAAGAGCTCGGGACCTTTGCCCCAGTGACGCTTATATCCGTTTCAAGTATGCGACGGCTCTAATTTACGTCGGCGACCCTGAAAAAGCGCTTGACGAAATACAAACGGCTAAACGGCTCGACCCATTCTGCCCAGACTATTTGTTAGAAGACGAAGGCATATGTTATTTTTGGCTAAATAAATTTGATGAGGCGCTCGAGAGCTTTAAAACATTGAAAGTCCCCTCCCGAAATAGCTTATTTTACCGCACAGCAACGTTAGGGAAGAAGGGACAACAAAATGATGCCAAAATAAGCCTTGCTGAAGCGCTATCTGTAACAAATCTATCAATCCCAGAATTCATCAATACCCAATTCTATAAGAATGAAGTCACTGTTAGTTCCTTGCGTATGACACTTGAGGATATTGCAGCATAATTTTCGACTCCTCGACATGGCGTGCTTGGCACTACTAATGGTTCAGTTTGTTTTCGTGATTTAAAAGCCGGGGAATCGAGCCAGCGACTTCCAACTTTTTTATGTAAGTCATTGTAGGTAAATACCTGTAAATGCAGTTGGAATTGGGTTTGGGCATACTGGTCGGCCATTACCGGATATAATACTCTGTTGGAATGGAACAATCTTAATAAGGATAATAAAATGTCAGTTTATAGGATTACACGGTTTGCAGCGCCGGATATGGATAAGGCAGGAGAAATTGCTGAAAGAATGCGCAGCGAAATTGAAGGCATAGGGGCCGACTTCATTGATTTGGTATCATATGGAAACGGCAAGGGGGTAGTGATAGCCAAATACCCAGATGAAGCAACAATGGATGCAGCGTCGGATTTAGCGAAACAGGCATTTGGCAAAATGATCGAAGAAGGTGTTATTGATGGGGACTCAGTGCATCCGCATACTGGAACCGTGTTCAAATCTTTCTAATTGACACTATTGAAGTCCTAAGAAGGTGGCGGAGGGATTTGCAATCGCTGGTGTTCTCATCCACCAGTTTTTCTGAGTGGACGAAGGTCGAGGAAAACCATGCTCACTATGGAAGTAAGCCTTCTCTGGTTTTGGCACGTTTAACATTTGCAAAATAAGCGGTTTGCGCAGGAACTTTATCCACGCCATATCGGTTTTTGTATCTCGTCATGAAACTTCTATAGACGCCGTACTTAAAAAACACCGCCTGTGTTGAATATGACATAGTTTTTCCCTTAAACCTCCACTGTTCCACACCATCAACATAAACAATGAAAAAACCATCTGCGTTGTGCCACTTGGCGTGTACTTCAATATGATGCCATTTGCCCTTAAATTCTTTTTTTGGAATTAGGCCACCCACATGGCTGTTAGATCCAAAATTTCGATCAATATAATACCCACCACTGTAGGTTTGGAACATAAATGCGGGCGGGCCGTTTTTTTGGTGAAATTGTCCTAAAGCAGTTTTGGTTGGATAGACATTAGGGTAATCTTCTGGAATATAAAGCGACCACCCATACCAATATTCTGTGCCGCGATAATTATCTTTCGGTCCTGATAATTCAGACCTTTCCCGATCCTTAGCACAATCTGACCAACCAATATCTGCTGCGCAATCACCCGGCCTAACTTCGAATTTTTCGATGAATGGCGTTGGAGCGTTTCCAGTAAAGTCCTCAACAATCGCATAACCATATTGTTTCGTATTTAGGCTTTTTGTAAATTCCCCAAACGAGCCTCTATTTAGGCTTTTTTTAAATTCCCCGAACGAACCCTTACTGACACTCTGACACCCACTAATTATTGTTACAGAAACCATTAAAAATATAGCGTGAATTCGTCTCATCACATCTGTTCTTTCTCTATTAATATTTCGACCCGCCTCTGAAATATTCATTAATTAGTCATTGGCTGCACCCAAAAATTAAGCTCAAGTTAACTTCATATTTGGCGCGTTGGCTATGTCTCTGCCTGTGCCGGTGCAGCCAACGTCAGTGACGCGGCGAGAAGCCAAACATTGAGGGTAAGCTTGTTGAGAGACATCAGACGCCCTCGCGTGGCTCAGACAATATGCTTACTAATCTCCGTGCCATTAGCATGACGATAAGTTGAATGGGAAAAGAGATAATCCAGCTCTTTCCCCAGGCACTCATCCAAGATTCAGTAAAGTGATCAGAAAAAGATATTGCACTGTGTGTGGAAATACCAGAGATCACGAATGTCATCATAAACGATACAAGCAGGCTGAATATTATTGATTCAAAACGGGAGTGTGGATCGGAAAATATACTAACTATTCTCCGCGCCAACGGGACAACAATCAGTAAAACTGGGAAACAAATAGGCCAGCTTGTACCCCATGCTCTCATCCAAGATGTGAAGATGCCGTCAGAAAACGAAAGAGCACTGAATGTAGAAATGCCAGAGACGATGCATGACATTGTCAGTGATACAATTAGGCTGAATATTATCGGTGCTGAACGGGACGGCAGTTTCATTTTTTCCGTGCGGTCAGCGTCAATGATGCCGTCAGAAGGCTAACCGAGAGTGTGAGTTTGCGTAGGGTAATTGTTTTATCTCCATCATCTTTATGTCGGTGTGCCCAGGTTATGTCTGAATTGAATGCCCCATTCGCGGCGTGTGTAAACGGCAATCCAGATCGCTTGAATAACAAGATCGATATCACCTGATTTATTGATGCGCCGGGCTAAATATTTATAAACCACTGATGAATTGGAGCGAGCCACTTCCTCGACTTCATCCAGCTCAGTATGTGACCATTTTGGCTCTGTATCCTTTATTATTTCCCAAGGCATCTGATAGTTAGCACGGTAGTCTTCTTGATCCTCAATAGTGATCGAAACACCATTATAATTTTGATAGGTAAAAGGGAACTTCACGCTATCCAGATACCCTTGTTCATCTCGAGAATTGATAGCGTTATGGTGTTTATGCACTATGTCTAATACTGACATTACTGGACCTTTTACCTATTTCACTAAGATCGATCGACTAATGTTTGCTCAAACCCCTTCCCAAGTACAGCCGAAGATACATAAAAATAACCCACCTCATCTTATGGCCCCCCCCATACCTTACTCAGGAAAAAACTCAGGACCACCATCATTATACAATGGTCCTGGGTTGACCTGAGTGACTCACACAGACTCATCTAGACCACTCAAATACCTTTGGTCTGAAAAAAGAGATGACTCTGTATGACTCTTAAAATGGAGTCTAGAGGGTGTCTGTGATGGGTAATTGAGTGGGGTCTAAAGTGGTCTAAAGTGGACCAAAGTGGATTCACAATTGTCACACAACATGTCATACTCAAAGCAAGTCGGTTTGAGATCGAGTGTTGAGGAAACTTGTTGATTTAGTGGGACTCGAGTGTCGTTGGTGGAGCATCGGGAGTTTGCACTCACAATTAACCTTTGATTTTATAGTCGGCCACGCGCTCAGTCAGGTGCCGGTTCCAGGCGGATCAAACGGCCGTTGCTTGAGTCCGTAATAATGTAGAGATATCCGTCTGGACCATTGTGCACGTCTCGGATGCGTTCATCTAAATTTGAGAGCAGTTCTTCCTGATCCGTCACTTTTCCATTCTCAAGCGTTATCCGCCGTAGATGCGCTCCTCGAAGTGCCCCGACGAACAGGTTGCCGTTCCACTTTGGGAATTTGTTTCCAGTGTAGAACGTCATCCCGCTTGGTGCGATTGAGGGAACCCAATACACCACTGGCTGTTCCATCCCCTCCTTCTCGGATAGGTTGGATACGGTGCCACCCCCGTATTCCTCGCCGTAAGTAATGACCGGCCATCCATAATTGGCTCCGCGCCGAATAATGTTAACTTCATCGCCGCCCTGTGGGCCATGCTCGTGTGTCCAAAGCTCACCTGTTTCGGGATGAAGGACTGCGCCCTGCACGTTGCGGTGCCCATAGCTGTAAATTTCAGGTAAAGCGCTTGGTTTCCCTAAAAAAGGGTTATCCTGAGGGACGTCCCCATCAGCCGTGAACCGGAGTACAGTCCCCTCATGTGTACTTAAATTCTGTGCCTCATATCGGTTGCCTCGGTCACCAAGGGTCATAAACAAATGTCCAGTGCCATCGAAGACTAACCGGGAACCAAAATGCCGACCGCCAAAAACCTTTGGCTTCGATTTAAAGAGAATCCTGAGATCTTTGAATTGGTCATCGGCAAAGACGGCTCGTGCCAATTCCGTTCCTAGGCCCAACCCGTGGCGTCCTACATAACTAAAAAAAACATACCCATTTCTGGTGAAATTTGGATGCACAGCAATATCCAGCAATCCCCCTTGGCCAAACTCTGTTGCGTTTGGCCCCCCGGATATGACTCTTGGCTGCAGGCCTTCACGATAAATCCTGACTTTTCCGACTTTTTCCGTGATCAATATACCTTGGTTGCCCGGAAGAAACGCCATGCCCCAGGGCTGGTTTAGGCCGCTCGCTAGGGTGACGGGCCGATAGGCATGATCCCGAGATTTAAAAACAGGGTCTGCCGCGGCCATGGACACATGAGAGGTCAGCAAAAGTGCCGCGACTAAACATCGTAGCCTTCCAAACCGTACTTTGGACAGCATCATCAAAAATCTCCTTTACCATCTTTCCAGATGATCATTGGCAGGGCAAATGAGCCAAGCGTCGTGCTGAGTTCGTCAAAATAGGATGATGTGAAACAAGACCTCAAGAACGGCGATGACGAGGTCGGTCATATCAGTGAGCCTTAACCTACTAGAGCCCTCGCGACGACTTGGGGAATATCAGCTCAGGAATGCAATCTGCACCGATTCAGACGATTGCATTCTGCCAAAACTCGTTCCCCAGATGGATAGCTGGCTCGCGGGAATACTGAGCGCAAGAACGCTGGTTTCTCCTAGCCTTCTACCGCACGCTCAAACACGGCTTTTGCTTTTTCTAGATCGCGCAAGACTTCGATTGCAGGCATACCAATATTTTTTTTAAAGGTCGCTGTCGGGGTTAACACGGATTACCAGTTTGCCGAAGTGGGTAGCGGTGCGCATGCGCTTGAAGGCTTCTCGAGCATCGTTAAATGCGAAAATTTCATCAATGACGGGTGCGATCCGATGGGTGCTCATAAATTCGATCATCTCCGTGAACATGGTTCTAGAACCAACGTAAATGCCACGCATACTGATGGACTTGCGCATGATATCGGTTGGTGAAATCTCTCCCCCGACGCCAGTCAAAATACCAATCAATTGTATGGCGCCACCGACGCGTGTCGCGGCAATGGATTTCTGCAAAGTCCCTGGCCCTCCAACTTCAACCACTCTGTCCACCCCGTGGCCATGGGTAAGGTCAAGGACGGCGGTTTCCCAATCCGGGGTTGCGCGATAATTTATGGTATGATTGGCGCCAAGCGTCTTGGAGCGCGCGAGTTTGTCGTTGCTTGATGAGGTAACGATCGTCTGTATCCCCATAGCCTGGCAGAATTGCAAGGCGAATACGGATACACCTCCGGTACCTAGAAGCAGAACAGTATCTCCTGATTGCGCCGGCTCCGGTAGGGTCAGCGCGTGCCAAGCCGTTAGCGCGGCGCAGGGCAGGGTCGAGGCTTCGTCATCGTTCAAATAATCCGGGCAGGGAATGACGCCATCAGCACTTAGCACCACCTGCTCCGCCAACACGCCGGGAAGGGTGCCACCTAATGCCGATGCCATGGCATCGGGTGTGACACCGCCGTCTACCCAGTCCTGGAAAAAGCAGCTCATTACCCTTTCACCGATGTTAACGCCGGTAACATCGGATCCAATGGCAGTTACAATACCGGCGCAATCGGAATTTGGACTCATAGGGTAGGGAATACCCCTGGGCTCTGGGTTTTCCACCGTGGTGAGATCACGGTAGTTGATGCAGGACGCGACGACATCGACCCTCACCTCGCCGGGGCCTGGCTCAGGACTAGGCCGATCGTTTAGGGTGAGTGCTTCCGGGCCGTTGGCCGAGACGATTTCCCAAGCTTTCATGGTACAGATACCTTGCCAACGATCCGATATCTCAACACTCAAGCATCATCGCTCGAATCTAGAAAGGGAAATCCCTCCGCGGTGGAGACGGTCATAGGTTCGGCCTACTTGGCCTTTCCGCTGACCCGCACATGTCTGTGATTTTTCACTAATTAATATGGCCAGTGGCAAAAGATTGGTCACAAGACGGTTTTGATTGGAAGGTTTTCTCTATTTCCCCACTCTTGCCAAGATCCTACGTAGTTACGAATTGTCGAATGATTGAGCAACCGAAGCGCTAAATAGGCATGAGCAGAGCGATATCCAGTATTACAATAAACTATTACTTTTTTTTGTGGATCAACATCTAAGCTGTCAAACAAACGCCCTAACTCGTCTGCAGATTTCATACAGCCACTTTTGTGATCGAATAGATCTTCCCAATCCCGATGTTGAGAGCTCGGTATCGCTCCACCACGCCGTGCCCTTTTGTCATTTCCAAGAAACTCTTGCTTGCTACGGGTATCAATAATCACGCAGTCAGGATCATCAATTGCCTCAAGAACATCAATATAGGTCGCTACCTTCTCCCTAACAGGGTTATAAAGAAATTTTTCGGGTTTTGGCACTACGCCTTTCGTAACTGTTGAGAAGCCAGCTTCTATCCAGTTTCTAATGCCCCCGTCCAGGACATGAACATCATGATGACCGAGATATTCAGCAAACCAGAACCCTCTTGCAGCACACATATCTGTAAATTCGCCATAGAAAACAATCGTGTCAGTGTCCCTTACGCCACGCCAACCAAGCATTTCGGCCCACATTCGTGTAAAAGCTCTCAACGGTGCGTCATTAGTATCGTCGGTATTTACAAAGTACGGATCGAAATGTTTGGCTCCTGAAATATGGCCATTTGAATATAATTCAGCAGGTCGGGTATCTATAATTACAACCCCAACTGTATCCATTTTCTCAGCTAATTGTTGGGCAGACCATAACAGATCAGAATTTGGATAACTGCGTGAAGAAACATCCATTGATCAGATTCCTGGAAAAAGACAAGAACACGTGTTCGCTGTAATCTATCTAGCCTCGATACATACACAAAGAAATTCCGTTATCCTCACCAACGCCATCCTGGCATCAATGACAATTACCCAAGGTGAGGAGTCGTAGCGTTTTGATGATTACTTTGCTCACAAGATTAATCACAAACTTGATCAATCCACCTCAAAATGATCATGATTTGTAGGACTTTAATGATGATGGAAGCCCATGAAACGCGGGCTATACAAGCCTAACGCAAACTGGCCCAAGATAGGGTCTCTAACGGCCTTATTTGTAAGGTTCTTGTTCTAATTTCTTATTGAAAGCTGCCATCATGTCTGCATCAGAAGCAGGTAGAACGTGGCTGTAATATCGACTGTCATGTGTGCTCTCTTATGGCCAGCCCGTTTTGATGCTGTTGGCACCGAGTGCTCATCGAGCAGAACCGGTTAAATATGCGTGTGCCAAAGATCGTGAAACCTGATCTTGGGCAGATCCACACCTTTGATAACGCACTTAAAAGTGTTTCTGACATACTTTAGCCCTATGAGTTCGCCACTCGTGCCGCCAGCTCTGCGCCAGTTATCAAAAACAAGCACATCGTTAGCTTTACCGATGCCAAGACGCAGAGAGAATTCTCAACAGTCAACTGGACGTGGCCCAGCTATGCCTCCGTTGGTATTCCGCTTTGAATGCATCGATTTTGTCGTCAAACTCCAATGTTATACCCACATCGTCTAAACCGTTTAAAAGTCGATGTTTATCGAACGAGTCGATCTCGAAGCTATACGTACTTTGATCGGGACCCGTAACACTTTGAGTATCGAGATCTATTGCGACCTCCGCCCCCGGGTGCTCGCGCAGTTGCTTACGTAGCTTAGTGCAGGATGCTTCCGAGAGGCGAATAGGCAAAACTCCATTCTTTATACAGTTATTGTAGTGAATATCAGCGATACTAGGTGCAATCACGGAGCGAATATCATTGGCATCAAGAGCGGTTACTGCGTTTTCCCGCGACGAACCGCATCCCCAATTGACATCGGCAACAACAATTCGCCCTTCGCAATAAGGCGCCTTGTTGTACACAAAATCCTTCTCTGAACCGTCCTCATTGAAACGCAGGTCGTGGAACAAAAATCGCGGATATTCCGGATCATCCTTTCCACGACGCAGGAAGCGTGCGGGTATAATCTGATCAGTATCGCAATTGGCGATATCGATCGGTACCGCAACGGACGCGAATGTCGTAAACGGTTCCATTATCAAGAGCCCGCCATAAGCTTGCGTACGTCGGTAAAGTGGCCGGTCACGGAGGCCGCTGCGGCCATAGCAGGACTTACCAGATGGGTTCGGCTCCCAAGACCCTGACGCCCGCGAAAATTTCGGTTGCTGGTCGAAGCAGATCGCTCACCAGGAGCGAGCATATCACCGTTCATAGCAACGCACATTGAGCAACCAGGCTCCCGCCATTCCATACCGGCATCGGTGAAAATCTTGTCGAGCCCCTCGGCCTCTGCTTCTTTTTTGACAACACCTGATCCCGGTACGATCAAGGTACGAACCTGAGCGCGGCGTCCTTTCGCAACGGCGGCCACCGCTCGCATGTCCTCGATGCGGCTGTTGGTGCAAGCGCCGACAAAAACCGTGTCCACCTTAATATCTGAAATAGCCATGCCTGGCTTCAAATCCATATAGTCGAGCGCTGCCTCCATATCAGCGCGAACTAAGGGGTCAGTTTCGGTCACTGGGTCGGGTATCATCTCGTCGACCGTCAAAGCCCATTGCGGGCTGTTTCCCCAAGTCACCATCGGTGCAATCGCGCTACCATCCAATGTAACTCTCTTATCGTAAACTGCGTCGGGATCTGAGGGCAAAGTGCGCCAGTAGGCAACCGCCTTATCCCATTCAGCACCAATCGGGGCATAGGGGCGCCCCTTGCAATACTCGATGGCCTTTTCGTCCGGCGAGACAATACCAGACCGCGCACCTGCCTCGATCGCCATATTGCAAACTGTCATGCGGCCCTCCATCGACATGGTCTCAATCGAGCTACCAGCGAATTCAATTGCATACCCGCTGCCTCCGGCTGCACCGATCTTCCGGATAATTGCCAGAATTACGTCCTTTCCGCTCACACCAAAGCCAAGTTCACCCGTTATATCCATGCGCATCTGCTTTGGCTTACGTTGCCATAAAGTTTGAGTTGCCATCACGTGGCCGACCTCAGTCGCGCCGATCCCAAAGGAAATACACCCGAGAGCACCATGCGTAGACGTATGAGAGTCACCGCAAACCAGAATCAAACCTGGCAAAGTAATGCCCTGTTCGGGTCCGACCACGTGAACGATGCCATGACGGTCATCCGTCATGGAGAAGTGCTCAAAACCTAGCTCGTCTGCAGCAGCCGCTAGCACCTCTACTGCTTCACGCATCTCCCCTGGAGGTATCTCATTCACCGTCTTCGCAGTCGTCGGTACACTGTGATCTGGTACGCCAAACAATTTATCAGGTTCCTTAATTGGCATACCCTCCGCCTTTAAGGCACCAAAGGTTCGGAAATGCAGATCGTGGGTCATGTGGCGGTCAATATAGAGGAGTGCATCCCCGTCCTCGCGTTCGACGATAACGTGCTCGCCCCAGATCTTCTCGAATATTGTCTTGCCCATCGAGTGATAACTCTCTTTCGCCCACATGCCACTGCCCCAAACCTATCGGACATCTGGATAATTACATAGTTGCAGGAACGAAACTTCAACGGAAGATTTATCCGGCTTAAACCAAAGGATGGAAAACATGCCGCAGACGCCAGAGGGAGCGACAAAAGGTAATGTGATCGCCCAATGGCGGTTAGCTCTTGGTCGTATGGATCATTCCGGATGAAAGTGGAGAGTATTCGCTATCGGACCCAAGTCTATATCCGGATTTAATTTCCAGAGACTGACCCTTGGGGAAATTTCCATAAGCCGTTTGAAATGGCAGAGTTATCTCCTCAAATTACATTTAACCGCTCACCAACACGCCCAGCAATTTGTGCTAACACGCGTTGCCAATTCTCTTCTGCATCACCATAAATTATTTCAGTATCAGGAGCCCAAGGATTATAGGCGAGGCCAAACATGTGAGCATTTGGTGGCAATGAAAATGACATCGCTGGCACCCCAAGTGCACCGGCTAAATGCACTAACCAGCAACGACAGGAGATAATTAAGTCAAGATTTACCATTAATGCCGCGACTTCATCGAGATCGTTCTTTAGGTCCAATTCGGTAAACTGGTTAATCTGGACCCCAACACGTTCCGCTGAAGCAGTGATTTCTTCCGTCACATTGTCACACTGCAGATTGATTAGATGTACGCCCGGGAGTTTAAAAATTGGGTCCCAGTCCGTGAGCTCGCTGGTCATAGGTGCTTTGAGCCAAGACGAATTCAACGAGCGCCACCCGATACCAACTTTTTTACCAGGGCCTAGTCTATCGAGTTTTACACGCCAATTGTTCACAGCCTCGGGATCGGGAGTCAAATATTTGCCGGAGGTGGGGAATGCATCCAGAGATTTCCGGACGTGCCCCGGCAAACTACCGATCGCAACATGGAAATTGATCTTTTTATCATCTGGCAGAGGCTCGTTCTCACCAACCACTGTAAGCTCAGGAAAGGATCGGCGGAATAAATTCACCAGCCGTGGCGAACACTGCCACGTTACAATTCCGCCCGATGCGGCAACGAAGTCCGTAAGACAGGTGGCCAGGCGAATCTCGTCACCAATACCCTCCTCTCGCCATACCAGTACTTCGCTCTCATTGATATCTTCTCCCTGCCACGCAGGTATCGCGTCAGTCTGGAAAGTGGGATGGCTTTTCCAGTTATTTAAGCGAGTTTCATCCAGGCGCCATCCGACATCGAGCTTGCCTAGCGCTAAGTAGCAAAGCCCCATTTCCGCTGTTATCCCTGGGTCATCAGGGTCGAACTCCGCCGCTATATGGCAGGCTTCTAGCGCTTCGTCGGCTTCACCTAGAAGCCCGAGGACGGAAATCCTCATGACATGGGCTTCTATCCATTCGGGCGCCGCCAAGATGACAGCGTTAAGTAGGTCAAGAGCAATCCGAAACTTGCCCTGAGCAACCATTGAACTAGCCAAGTGAAATAACTCCGACGGCTCTCCCTTCTCCGTGGCTCGCCCAACCGAACAAACAACGCTCTCAGCGGCCAGAGCAAGCGTTCGCCAATAGGACCAGTCTTGTCCAATACGTCCGCCTGTTCGATCCGGTGTTGAAGAGTCGGTCAGTTGCTCAAAATTACCGATCTTGAAATTCACAATAGCCATGGTAACGGGAAAATAAGGATCTGTAGCGCCAGACCCCAGAAGGAGTCTGAGGATCTCTTCTGCTTCTTCAATCGCCGTTGGGTCATCCATTAGGATTGCCGCAAGTAGGCATTTGGTCCTTATATCTTCAGGCTGAAATTTAGAAAGGGGCCGAAGAATCGAGGTGTTGATCACGTTGAAAAAAGCCCGACGAGCAGGTCCCATCTGCCAACTCAGCTGGATCAGTCGCTGACATGTAGACCGTACGCCATCATAATCGTTCTGACCGACTTTTGCTGCCAGCAAAGAGACGAGCACCGGAGCTGGGTCAGAGATAGCATTAGCGACACCATCGAATACAATCTCTGCCTCAGCAAACCGTGCCATCCCATTTAAGGCTCGACCCAGTAACCAATCAGTAGCTGTAAATTCTTCGTCTGTCGTTACTATCGGAAAGGTGCCGTCGGATGTAACTCGGGATAACGTTCTCTCAAGACCCTCGTCGTATTTGGTTCGCACCCTACTTGTTGACTGATTCCGATGTTCAACAGCCTCTTCAAGCTTACCTTGCCTTATTAACGATTCTTGAAGTCGACGATGCCATGTAACACTGCCATTAATTGGCATCCAGCATTTGAGATATCGTTCCGCCTCTTCGGCCCGTCCTTCCCAAGCTAATAAAATATCGACGTAGAGTAGTCTGGCAGTTGAGTTAGATGGTTCGGTCTCTATAAGTTTGGCTACAATACGTTCTGCACGCCCCACGTCGCCAACTGCAAAGAGTCTCTCGGCGCGTCTAAGCTCTTTTGACAAATGGCCCTCAATTTGCCGTAACACGCCAGCTAATGGCGCATTAATTAAACTCAACATCTATACATATGAAGTTAATTGATTACTAGAGGTGGTTTCTACTTTGAAACCACGGTGACAACGAGACAAAGCCTAAATGATAAAGTATTCCAAGAAAGATGATGAGATGGTTGAACTCAAATTGCCAAGGGCTCAAAATTATTTATGTAGTTTTATCGATAGGAGATCGAGCCCGCGAATATGGACCAAAAGGCGTAAACGTCAGCCATATTATTATTGACGGCGGAGTGGAGGGCGCAATCCGCCGGAAACGCCTGCCTAAGGAACAAAACAACGCCGTCGAGAATGAACCTTTGAATGCTACCGCCATCAACGAAACTTACTGGTAATTGCGCCTACAGCACCCCTCGGCGTGCAGTTTTGAGATCGACCTAAGGCCGTTCAATGAGGTATTTTGATATATAAACGGTCGCAATCATTCCGACGCACGTAATGGAGGGTCAACATGACCATCGAAGGAGGCTGCTATTGTGGCGAGATTCGCTACATTTCCGAAAACCCGGCCCAAGGCCAATTGCAATGCCATTGCCGGGAGTGCCAGTACATCACCGGCGGCAATCCAAACGCGATCATGGTAGTGCCCGAAACGGGATTTCGTTTTACTAAAGGAACACCGGCCAGCTTTTCACGTAAAGATTTGGAGCGGCCAGTGACGCGCCTCTTTTGCGCCACCTGCGGTACTGCAATTGGCACCCGCAGCCCGGCACGTCCAGGGTCTTTCATCATTAAGATCGGGACACTCGACGACCCCTCAGGCTTTCAACCACAAATGGCAATCTTCACAGTTGACCAGCAGCCATACCATCATATTCCTGAGGGTATTCCAGCCCATCATCGCCGACCATAAACCAGGCGTCGGAGAGGAAACCGTGGATCAAACTAATGGAGAGATCTTGATACTTGTAGAACGTGGTAACACGACCACCCTGAACTTGGAGTAAAAAGATAGGAGAGGGCTATTTACAGGTTGCAGCGGGTTGCAGAGCCCCAATGTTTTAGGGCTTTTCCTCACTAAGTCTGGCTCCGAATAAAGAATGGATAAAATTCGAATCCCGACACTATCGCTACTTTTCCAAACAGGTATGAACTCCTAGCCATATAGTCTCATAAAGTAAGTGCATGTATCAGATTCTCCAGATCTCAAACAATCGTGTTAAAGGGATCCTGTTCATGTTGGCAGCATCGTTCTTGTTTGCCATCATGTTTGCGTTACCAAAAATAGCAGATGCGGGATTAAATGGCTTTCAGGCAACTTTTATTAGGTATGTCGCCGGTTTAGTAACTATTTTACCGGTGGCTGTCTGGGCATTCAAAAAAGGCAGTCCATTAGCAACATCAGCATGGCCATTAATTATAGTGCGGGCTGGCGCCGGGGTAAGCGGCGTAACATGTATTATTTACGCCACGACCCACATGGTATACGCCGATGCTCTAGCAATTAGCTTTACAGACGGCGCATTCATTATGGTTCTGGCGGCTGTGATACTGAGGGAGAAGATTTCCGTTCAAAGGTGGCTTGCCGCACTAGCTTGTATCATAGGTGCTTTTCTAGTGGCACAACCTTCCACTGACTTGTTAGGAACTATATGGATAGAGCCAGCAGCAAAAATTGCTTTTCTTGGTGCTTTCATAATGGCCGGCGAAGTAATTTGTATAAAACATCTTACCCATCGCGTTTCCGCACCTGCTTTATTACTTTATACCAATGGATGCGCCGTCGTAATGGCGTCGGTGCCGGCAATTGCATTATTCGATTGGCCACCTTTGCACACCCTCACATTATATATGCTAATGGGACCAATCGCTATTCTCGGACAGTTCCTATTTATGCGTAGCCTACGCTGCGATGACGTTTCCGCACTAGTTCCTTACAAATACTCAATCATCCTATTTGGTGGTGTTCTTGGCATTCAAATTTTCGGTGAGTGGCCTGCATTTCTCTCCCTGTTTGGTGCAATAATAATAATCAGCGCTAGCGTATTTTTGTCCCGTTTCGAGACCCGTGACATAAAGTAAACACTCTATGTTTAAATAGCCCGACTGGATAAACGGCCGCGTACAACTGACATGAAACAACGATTGCCCGTTTTGACGGCTTCCTTTCACCTACTTGATGTTACCGCTCAGTTCTTTTCTGTAATACCGTGACAAACATGAATAATGTTATCAATATTTCTCATTTGGCGATACTTTTCAGCCGATAATTGGAATGATTAATAGTGGAGAATTCATTATGTGCGACCGACCATTACACTATCGGTCGATTACACAACTGGCTTTTATGCTCCGTTCGGGCGAAACCACACCGACGGCTTTGACTGAGCATTTTCTTGCCCGGATCGAAAAATTAAATGACCCTCTTAATGCATTTAATCTAGTAACTGCCGATCGAGCGATGGCAGAAGCAAAATCCGCAGAGGCGCTGTTGGCTGCTGGACGTGACCTGGGTCCATTACATGGGGTGCCTTACGGAGTTAAAGACATTTACGATGTCGCGGGCTTACCGACCACTGCAGGGTCGCAAACGCTTGATTCAGCACCTAAAACAGAAGAAAGCGAAGTCACACGTAAGCTCGCAGCCGCGGGAATGATTGTGCTTGGCAAAACAGTCACCGTAGAATTCGCGAAAGGTATTGTCGGTATCAATCATATCCAAGGCACACCACATAACCCATGGTGCGAGGAACACTGTGTCCCCGGAGGCTCAAGTGCCGGAACGGCGGTCGCCGTTGCCAGCGGTATGGCGCCTATGGGCCTGGGTTCAGATACGGGGGGGTCTGTACGAGTTCCTGCTGGTTTGTCGGGTACAGTTGGTCTTAAGTCTACCGTCGGCAGGATCAGCCGGTTTGGCGTTTTCCCATTGAGTTGGACATTCGATTCCATAGGTCCACTGACCCGGACCGTCGAAGACGCAGCGTTGATTTACCAAACCCTTCAAGGCGAGGATGCTCGAGATGAGAGTACCCTAGGAATACGCCCCGAAAATGCATTAGATTCTATGAAGGCTGGGGTAAAAGGCATACGAATCGGTATTCCACAACATACTTTCTTCGAAAATGTGGATACTGAGGTTGAAAAAGCGGTAATGGAAGCTGGTGAAGTCTTTCGGGATTTGGGTGCAACTGTTGAGAATATTCCGTACCCAGAAGCGGAAGCGGTCACCAAGATGTCGGCCGTGATCAACGGCGTGGAAGCAGCCGTTATTCATGAAAAAAGATTAGAAACGCAAGCTGACCTCATGGATTCCGTCGTAGGTCCGCGAATGCTGAGCGAGCGAGATTATTTAGCAATCGACTACGTCAAGATGCTGAGGGAGTTGAGGGAATTGCAGGCCTCGCAGATGGAAACGTTGAGCGAAATCGATGTGGTTCTTTCGCCCTCAACTCGAATACCTGCACTGCCAGTGGCCACGGTCGATAAGTCGCTCGCCGTCTATTTGGAATACGCTGAACAATACATTGCCAATTCCAACGTAGGTAATCGGCTCGGACTTTGTGGTTTATCATTACCTTGTGGGTTTACGGCGAAAGGGCTCCCCATAGGATTACTTCTGAATGGAAAACCATTCCAGGAGGCAATGGTATTACGAGCAGGTTACGCTTATGAGCAAGCAACAAAATGGAACGAAGTGTACCCGGATTTGTCTTGGGCGGGAGAATAGTTGACCGATTTCAACCTAATCTGGCCTGTATCATAAATGGCCACGGGTTTGTTGCGCGAGGCTAAAGAGCAGTCTGTTAGGAGAGTGCGATGGCGTCGATGATCGAAGTGATACCGTCAGGTGATGCCTTGGGTGCAGAGGTTCGCGGCGTCGACCTATCGCAAACCATGGACGCTGAGACCTTCGCCCGTGTTGAAACCGCTTTCAACGAACATTCGGTGATTTGCTTTCGCAATCAGGACCTGACGCCAACGCAACACATTGCCCATGCCACCCGATATGGTGAACCACAGCGTCTATTCCTTAACCACTATGCCATGGAGGATCATCCGGAGATCCTCTATGTCTCCAACATCCAGAAGGAAGGTCGGGACATCGGCTACGCGGATGCGGGGATTGTTTGGCACACGGACATGTCCTTTGAGAAAATGCCCCCGAGGGCGACCATCTTACACGCCCGTGAAATTCCAATCACCGCCGACGGCACCGTATTGGGGGACACGCTTTTTGCTAGCGCGACGAAGGCCTATGAGTCCCTCAGCGACGCCATGAAAAGTAGGCTCAATGGTCTTCGTGTGACCCACGACGCGGCAGGCCGGCGGCGTAAATCGCAAACCGGCCTGGCCGCGGATAATGCACAACACGAGACCCATGATCTGGTTGTGCATCCGTTGGTACGCCGCCATCCCTATACGGATAAGAAGATCCTTTACGTGTCATCAGGGGAATGTGAGACCATAGACGGAATGGCCAATGACGAGGCGGTCGCCCTGATCGACGAACTCTCGGCAGCCATTATCAAAGACGAGTTCATCTATCGCCACAAATGGCAGGTCGGAGATGTTTTGATGTGGGATAATTGCGCAGTCCAACACCTCGCTATTCACGACTACGCCTTACCATTAAGGCGGATGATGTGGCGCATAACCGTTGGATACACAGAAGTGTACGAGTGAGCCCAAACGTCGAATGACGGGTGCACCTGAGTGGACTGGGCGGGGCCACCGAATTTTCGACGTGTGCATTAAAAAATTCTGCCCTCCAGATGTGAATGGATTTTTGTCAATCGGAAATATTCATAACTTCTCCTTGAACGAACTTTAATCGTTTTCAAGCCCAGTCTTTGTCGAAATCATCAATGAGCAGCAAGTAGGACGATCCAGCATTAATCGTCGTACTTGCACCAAATACAGAAGCATATACGATGACCGCGTCAAATCGGCGGATCCTTGTTGGCCAGAACCCCATCGCTAAAAGGCTCAAGGTATTCCCTCAAATTGATACTCGATCATCATAGGCCATGTGTCTTGTTGAGAAATCCCTCCGGCCTCGTAAACTCCTAAGCCGGTAGATTTTCATCGGCGTAACAGAAAAATATCTATCAGGAATGTTTAAGCCGTGAGTCAGCGCCTCATCTTCAAAAATTTCTCGGCGATGGCTTTAGCGCAGAGTATTTCAATGCTTGCGGGCTTGATTACGGTTATGGCCCTTACGCGTGGTCTTGGTCCAGAAATTTTCGGTGTGATCGGGTTCGCGGTGGCCGTAGCGTCGTACCTTGGTTTGTGGACCAACTTTGGCATGGACTCTCATGGTGTTCGTGAAATCGCTCGGGACAAGAGCCAAGCCCCTCGAATCGCAGGGATCACGCTGACGGCGCGCTTGGCGATGGCCATATTCGCAGGTTTAGCACTCCTGGCGGGTATTGGTTTGACACAGCCTGACGATACCATGCGCGCCGTTCTCATGATCCAGGCCGCAGGCTTGATATTCGTGGCGACAAACGTGGAATTCGTTTATCAGGGACTGCAAAGAATGACAGCTATAGCTTGGCGTCAGATTACGGCGGCAATAACGGTCGCCGGCGCCACCTTTGTCTTCGTGTCGGAGCCCGCGCACGTTTTCATCGCTGCAGCCATTCCAATCACCGTGAACTTGCTAACCGCGATCGTTCTTTTGATTCACTTCCGGTTGCGGGTTGCGCCAATCGCTTTGGCAATTCCATTGGCTGAACATCGAGACTTTATTCGGCGCTCAGCGCCTGTCGCTTTAATGGGAATACTGGTGACCATCCAACTCAACATAGACATCATCATGCTTGGAGTCCTTCGGTCCGAATTCGAGGTTGGTCTCTATGCAGCGGCATCTCGTCTGTTCACCGTAGCCGTCGTCCTTGCGACCTTACTTCACGGGATCTATCTGCCTGTTTTTTCAGAGAGCGGCCCGGGTACGGAAGCGCCACCAAGATCAACGGCGATCTATGCCCAAATTCTGGGTATTTTTGGAGGCACCATGGTCATTATTGGCGCACTATTGTCCGGCCCCGTCATCGACCTGCTGTTTGGTGTAAAGTTCACGACAGCCGAAACAGCCCTTGTGATACTCCTGCTCAGTGCTGGCTTGTTCTACTTTGCGCAAGCCTACGGAACTCCCTTACTGGCCTGGCAAAGCGATCGTGCCTACTTGAAGATTGTTGCCCTGACCGCAATTCTTAATTTAATGCTCAATGCGGTCTTGATCCCCAATTTTGGAATGGAAGGCGCTGCGGCCGCGACCCTGGCTACGTATGCAGTATTTCTTCTTGTTCTTGGCGTGGTGGTCGGCAAAGCCTACAAACTGAACCATTCGCGTCTTTTCGGAAAAATTATCGCCTTGGCGGTAGTCTGTGCGCTCCCAATGACGCTACTACGCTACATTGGGAAATCGGTTTCGGTATCTGAGATAATATTTGGTGGCATCGCGTCATTGGTCGTGTTTGTCTGGATGTGCAATAGATTGGGCGTTTTCAAACCGTCGGAATTACGTCGATTCTTCACGTCTTAGGCACGGTTTTGCAGTGATTTGAATGCTGCTTTCTCAACGACTTCGATTGGCTTGGTCATGCCGCCCCTTGTCGTCAGCATGGGAAAGACATATCTGTACGAGGTGTTGCCTATGGTGATGAGGTAGGGCAGTTTAGGGCCGATTGTCGGAGACGATCGCGGCGCTGATTTGCGCAGTAGAATAGGGCGAAAAATGCAAGAGCTTTTGGCGAGCTATCTCCCAATCTTCATTTTTTTGGGTATTGCCACTTTTATCGCTGCGATCGCGGTGGTTGCGTCTGTGTTGATCGTTCCCCAAAAACCAGACGCTGAAAAGACATCAGCATATGAATGCGGCTTCGAAGCCTTCTCCGATGCCCGCCACAAATTCGATGTTCGGTTCTACCTTGTCGCAATATTGTTCATTATTTTTGATCTCGAGGTCGCCTTCCTGTTTCCCTGGGCCATTAGCTTGGGAGACACTGGCGTTTTTGGATTCTGGTCCATGATGATCTTCTTGGGAATTTTAACCATCGGTTTTATATATGAATGGCGTAAAGGGGCGTTGGAATGGGAGTGATTGATCCCGCGAAGGACGTTGGCGCGCCGCTCCCGACCGGTTCGAACCAGGACCTGATCATGCGTCAGGTCACAGGTGAGCTGCACGAGAAGGGTTTCCTGATTTCGAATGTGGATAAGCTGGTCAATTGGGCGCGGACAGGCTCGCTTTGGCCCATGACCTTCGGTTTAGCGTGTTGCGCCGTCGAAATGATCCACGCCTACATGCCACGCTATGACCTGGATCGTTTCGGCGTTGTGCCGCGACCAAGCCCGCGACAATCCGACGTTATAATAGTCGCCGGTACACTGACCAACAAGATGGCGCCCGCATTTCGTAAAGTTTACGACCAGATGGCCGAGCCCAGGTACGTGATCTCCATGGGGTCTTGTGCGAATGGCGGTGGCTACTACCACTATTCCTATTCCGTGGTTCGCGGCTGCGACCGCGTGGTTCCCGTCGATGTTTATGTTCCTGGCTGCCCGCCAACCGCGGAAGCTCTGGTCTACGGCATCCTGCAGCTCCAAAAGAAGATTAAACGAACAGGGACCCTCTGGCGCTAGGCCAGACGGTTTCAATTGACGGATCAGAAAATACCGGTTCGACGCATCATGGACTTGGCACTGAAAGAACTTGGCGACTACATCCTCGCTTCGCTTGGCGACATGGTCACGGATGTGGAATGTCGGCTCGACGAGTTGACACTAACCATCAATCGGGAGGAGATCCTAGGTGTTCTAAAATTCCTCCGCGATGACGCAAATTGCCAATTCAAGCAGCTCATGGATATCTGTGGTGTGGATTTCCCAGAAGAGGAAGAACGGTTCTGCGTCGTCTACAATCTCCTGAGTTTGACCCACAACAATCGCATCCGGGTTAAAGCTTGGACGGATGAGAATACGCCCGTCGCCTCGGCAACCCCACTTTTTAGCGCCGCCGGTTGGTGGGAGCGCGAAACCTGGGATCTTTACGGAATCTATTTTGCCGATCACCCGGACTTGCGCCGCATCCTAACGGACTACGGGTTCGAGGGTCATCCGCTACGAAAGGATTTTCCTCTGACCGGGTATGTGGAACTGCGCTACGACGATGAGCAGAAACGCGTCGTTTACGAACCGGTTCAGTTGACCCAGGAATTTCGGACCTTCGACTTCCTCAGTCCCTGGGAAGGGGCGCAACCGGTACTGCCAGGCGATGAGAAGGCCGAAACCTCTGATGACGCGGCAGAGGACGTTGTCTGATGGTCGAGACGGAAATCAAAAACTACAACCTGAACTTTGGTCCCCAGCACCCAGCTGCCCATGGCGTTCTGCGCTTGGTCCTGGAAATGGACGGGGAAGTGATCGAGCGTACAGACCCGCACATCGGCTTGTTGCACCGAGGTACGGAAAAGCTTATCGAATATAAGACCTACGCGCAGGCCGTGCCATATTTCGACCGCCTGGACTACGTAGCCCCGCAAAATCAAGAGCACGCTTTCGTGCTGGCCG
>MDTG01253510.1_pt1 | contig 21494 bp, 16 predicted proteins | sample 811421 | NCBI WGS metagenome assembly MDTG01 (sample SAMN05326645, study PRJNA326480) | marine metagenome | isolation source: seawater | place: Pacific Ocean: South East | collected 2011 | reverse complement strand
TGATCCTGATCGTCTTTGCGGCGATCATCGGGGTGGTCGCCGTCTGGGCTTCGAGCTTCCTACCCGCGGACCTGGTCCTGCGACTCGCCAACTAGAGTTCGTGGACGGAGTCAGGGGTGCGTTCACACCCGCACCTTGAGGATTGCTCGTCAGTTTCTGGCGTCACAGACGATCGCTCTGGAAACCGAGCCGATGCGAAGTCCGAACACGACGAAACGACATGCTCCGGACCCACGAAGCGAAGACGACCATTGATCCACGTCGATGACACCGCCCCGAGTTCGGGCGGTCACTTCACCGCAGTCATGTGCCTTCAACCAGTCCGAGACGGTTCGTTCACGAAGACCCAGAACGGCACGAATCGTCCAATCTGTGAACCACGGTGATTTCGTCTCGCACTCCGCGAGAAGAAGCCCGAGACCAGGTGCGAGCTCGGACGCTTCGATCCCCTCCTGTTCCAGACCGCATCCGATCAGACCCGCTCGCTCGAGCGCGGGCCTTGCCTCGAGAAGTCGGTCGCCCGCTTCGGGGAGACGTTCCGAACAGGGAGGCTCGACCGGACGCCCTGAAAGAGTCAGTCCCTCGGGAAGGATCGTGGCTCGCTCGCAGTCCGGGGCTTCCGCGAGATCACCTGTCCAGAGCACGCACTGCACCATTCGACCGCGATGCTGGATGAATTCGAGTTCCGATTCTGCGGGCCGATCGGGAAAGGGCATCGGAACACCCGGCCCGAGTTTGCAGGCTCCGCCCGGACATCCGGAAAGAAGAGACGCACACGCCTCCCAGGAGGGCTGAAGATGCTCGAGACGCCAATGCCGCTTTCCGCTCGCTTCGTCTCGACGGGCAGGATCGATGTGCAGGTGCCGCCCTCGAGGATCGATCGTCGTGACGTCGGCCACCCGAGCCGAGCACCCTGCATTGCATTCGGTCATCCAGGCCCTGACCGGATCCAGATCGATCGCTTCCACGGCGCATGAGCGAGCAAGCGCTCTGGAATCACCTCCGATGCCGCAGCAGGCATCGATCACTTCGGAGGCGCCACGACGCTCGAAACGAGCGGCCTTCCAATCGGCGACCACTTCGGAGGTCGCCTGCTCGATTCCGGGAAGATCACACCAGAGCGCGGAGGGTGACTCGAACTTGTGACTGGCCCGCCGGCGGGCGGAGACCAGCTCCAGCGCGGCTCGGACCTGGTCCTGATCACCATGCCGACGCAGTCGAGCGATGTCGGAGACTTCGGGCTGATCGATCTGGTCCGCCAACTGGACCAGTCTCACTCCGGGCTCGGTCATAAGCCATTGCCACGTGGACAGTCGGCTCGAAGTATGATGCTGGGGGGTATTCATGTGATGCCTTCCTACCTCGCTCAGGACCAGACGGCAACCGCCACGGAGCCTTTTGAATGACGACCAACGCCAACGTACGACAGGCACTCGCTTCCAAATGGTGGATTTTCATGTTGGACGGATGCATTCTGTTCCTGATGGGCCTGCTTCTGGTCGCGACCCAGCAGAGTGGTGCGGTGGCCTTCATCTCGGTGGTCGGCTACCTGCTGGTCTTCGGTTCGATCATCGGCATCTTCGCCGCAGGACAGGAGGCCAGTGCAGGAGCCAACTCCGCGATGAGATGGTTCTACCCGATCATCGCCGCCGGGCTGGGCCTGGTGCTCATCATCGATCCGGGCCAGTCAATCGAAGTGATCGTCACGCTTCTCGGATTCGCGACGCTTCTGATCGGTGCGATGCAGCTCGCCGCCGGCCTCGGACTTGCAGGCCATGGAGCACGAGGCATCCTGATCACCATGGGCCTGCTCAGCATCCTGGCGGGAATCATGATGCTTCTCTTCCCGATGGCCGCCGCATGGGTCCTCACGATCTTCTTTGGAATCCAGTTCATCATCGCAGGCTGGATCCAGATGGGACAGGCGATCCAACTCCGACGAATCGCCGGCTGACTCATCGACAGAACAGATGCCAACGAGCCCGACATGATGAACGATGCTTCACACAAGTCAGGAACTCCGGAAATCTCCGCTCCGAACGGGTCGGGATGGAGAGTGCTTCTGGTCACGAGCATCGCCGCGATTCTCACGGGCTTCGCCGCATGGTATTTCGTGGAAGCCGAAGACATGGGTGCCAGGCTGCTCAGAAGCATGCAGGGCCATGAAGACCTGTTCGGGTTCAAGGTGGCCGGCTGGCTTCGAGTGGCGCTGCCGGCCGGCTTCATGGCGGTCATGATGATGCTGATCGTCGTCGTCCAGCGAAAATGGTTTCCCGGCACCGAAGGCACCGGGATTCCGCAGGCCATTGCCGCACTGAAGATCGGTTCCTGCAAGGAACGCTCGCTGATGCTTTCGCTTCGAATCGCATTCGGCAAGACCATCCTGCTCACCGGAGCTCTCCTGAGCGGCATCACCGTGGGCCGGGAGGGACCATCGGTGCATGTGGGTGCCTGCCTGATGCAGCTCTCATGCAGATTCGTCAGGGTTCCACCGTGGCTGATGGAACGCGGACTGATACTTGCAGGGTCCGCCGCGGGCATCGCCGCAGCATTCAACACTCCGATCGCAGGTGTGATCTTCTGCTTCGAGGAGGTGGGTCGCACCTTCGACAAGAAAAGCGTGGCCTGCGTGATCCGGACGGTCGCCCTCGCGTGCGCGGTGGGCGTGTTCTTCCTGGGCGACTACCACTTCTACACGACCGTCAATAACGGAGCGTCATTACCGTTGGGGTTCCTCAGTGGCGAAGAGAATTCGAATTTCTTCGCTCAACTGCGTCAATGGCTCGCGGTTCCCATCATCGGCATCATCGGCGGGTTCCTCGGGGGCTGCTTCGGACGCCTGGTGGTCACAGCCAGTCGATTCACCGGGCCCAGGCTCGTGAAGCACCCCTGGATCACAGGTGGCGTACTGGGTCTCATGCTTGCACTGATCGCGGTCTGCTCCTTCGGGGAAAGCTACGGCGGCGGCTATGGGCAGGCGAAGCAGATGCTGATAAATGCCCATGAGACGGGAACGCCGGGAACGGTGTGGTACTACCCCATCGCCAAGGCATCGGCGAGTTTCGTCAGCCTCGTGAGCGCGATTCCCGGCGGACTCTTCGATCCAAGCCTGGCGACCGGGGCGGGCCTCGGTCAGGTCAGCTACCCCCTGTTCGATCAATACATCGCACCGGGCATCGGTCTTCCAGAGGTCATGATGCTTTTCATGGCGGCCTACTTCGCAGGTGTCGTTCAAAGCCCCATCACCGTCTTCGCCATCATGGCCGAGATGACTGGAGCATACGGAATGATCCTTCCACTCATGTTCGTGGCGATGATCGGTGCGATGGTCGCGAACCGGATCTGCGAGCCGTCGATCTACGAGGCGCTTGCCCGACAGTTCCTGGTGGCGAAGAAGATCGAAGACCTGGCCCCACCCGAAGAAGACGACTGAACGACGGAGCCGCATGATGGTGATCACGCTCTTCACACTGGCGTGTGCGATGCTTCTGGTTTCGAGGCTCGTCAGACGCACTGATGCGAGCCGAGAACGAGGCAGCACTTCATCCAGCATGCATGACGCCACATGGCTAGTCGTGCTCACCGCCACTCTCGCTGCACTGAGTGGCGGTGCAGCGCTCATCCAATCGGATTGGATGCCTGCCATCATCTGCATGCTGGTGATTCCGATTCTGGCGTTTCTTCCCGGGACCGGAAACAACGTCGTTCGCGTCCTGACCATGGGCCTGGTCGCGGCTGGTGCGGCCTGCATCCTGATGCCATCGGGCGTCCTCGCGAGGGATGCCGGCTCTGGCTCCTTCTCACAGGGATCGAGCGGAAGCCTCGCTCCGGTGATCATGTTCGATGATGCGGCCAGGAAGAAGGAACTTCTCAATCGCGCACGGACCTGCGTGCTCGAGATCGACCTTCAAATCGCACGCTCCGCCCCAGTGGAGAACGCGACTGATCCCCGGACGACTGCATCACTCACAGCACTGAAGGATGAGGCAGATTCGATTCTTCGCACACTCCAGAATGGAGAAGGGTCGAACGATTCGACCGCATTGCGACTGACACGGCTCGAATCACGCCTGCGTCTGGAACTCGGCTTGTAACCACGACATGAATACCGACGAGACAGGTTCGGATCGGGCCTGAGCGGTAAAAACACCACTTCAGAAACGCCAAAGCCATTTCTGGCTGATCTCATTTTGGCTCGAATTCTCTAGCATTCGCCTAAGCTCACGGAGACAATATGGTTCATCCAAGGAGAGAGACCATGATCAGCCACCTGATGCCGAAACTCGCGCCTGCATTCGTTTTCTTGAGCTCCGGCCTGCTCTGCATGACACTTCATGCCGGCAACACGACCCTCGGCCCCGATTGGGATGAAGAGTCCGATGGCGGAAGAGATGCCGGAAGCACGAAGGGCGACGCGCAGGAAGTCAAACTCGCCTCGACGAGCCAGGTCGCGACGATTTCGGGCAAGCTGAAGGGAAATCAAGGGAGTCTCGCTGGCGAGCTGCCAGATTACGAGGACGTCTACGCCGTGGTCGTGAAGAATCCGACCACCTTCGAGATCAAGACGACACCACCGACCGGCTTCGCAGCGTTCGATTCCGCGCTCTTCGTGTTCGACAGTCAGGGACGCCCGCTTCTTGCGAACCGCCTGGCCGAGCAAGGTGCCAACGGTGCACTCGTTCCAAGCGTCTCGACCAATGGAGAGTTCAAGATCGATGAGCCAGGACTCATCTACATCGCGATCGGCGGCCGACAGAGCTTTCCGATCGATGTTGACAACAACATCGTCTTCGAATTCACCAACGATCTGACCGATGTGGTCGGCCCGTCACTGGGTGTCCCGAAGCCGTTCGTCGGATGGACACCGGGTGATCCCGGAGACATCGGCGCCTATACGATCAAGATCCAGTCGGTCGGACCGATTCCCCCATTCTGCGGAGCACCGAATGCCGGGCCTTGCGGGCAGATCAATCCATTCCCGCTGTGCAGCGATGCCTCATGCTGTTTCAGAATCTGCGAATTGGATCCATTCTGCTGTGAAGTCACGTGGGACGCCGACTGCGCTGCACAGGCCAAGTCTCAGTGCACTCTGGCGTGCGAGAACTGTGAAGGCGACCTGAACGGCGATGGTCGGATCGATGGCATGGACCTCGCCCGACTCCTTTCGCTGTGGGGACTTCAGGATGAGTGCGCCGACATCGACAACGATGGGACGGTCTCGGGTGCGGACCTTTCGACACTGCTTCTGAAATGGGGAAGCCCCTGCTTCTGATCAACGGAGGTTCAGGGAACATCGACCTCGGTGGAGGGCATCGTTTCCAGAGTCGATTCGATGGTCTTGATCGCGGCACGGGCCTCCCGAAGACCTGCGACATCATCGCGGAGTTCATGTACCTCGAGAAGCATGCTCCAAGCGGTCAGAGCCTGACGCCATGATGGCTCGGTCTGGAATTCGAGGGCCTGAGCTTCACGAATCCGGGCGACTTTCAGAACATCCACGGCCGTCTCATCCAGCTCGATCTCGCTGGCGATACATGCCGACGCACGAAGCAGCATCAGGCGAAGCACACCATCCGATTGTTCGCCCTGACGTGAGATCTGAATTCGAAGCGACTCATCGAAATGTGGCATGGCCTCTTCGGTCCGACCCAGCTCGACGAGCACCTGCGCGACGGACCGTTCGCTGCGACCGATCCGATAGTCATTCGGGGCGACGATGCCGCGAATCATGGCGGAGGCATCAAGCAGTCTGAAATGAGCATCTTCGAGAAGCGCAAGTGCCTCGTCTTCACGGCCAGCGGAACTGTATTCTCGTGCCTGATCGACCAGCACCCAGGCTCGGTTGTTGAGAAGTCCGGCGATCTCCTCGCTTCTGGGTCCGTACAGTTCCTGCCAGATCATCTCCGCCTGGGCGAATTCGAACAAGGCCTTCGAATAGTCTCCGGTTCGTCGTCGAGTCGAGCCGAGATGCTGATAGGTCATGGCGACATCGGCGTGATTCGTTCCATGTGCGGCAAGTCGTTCTCGCAGCGCGTTTTCATAGCTCAAGAGCGCCTTCTCGTATTCACCTCGCCGAAAGAGGACGCGGCCGAGATTGTGATGCGCTTCGCCGATCGCCGCAGGACCGGCATTCTGTCGTAAGAAAAGCGCTCTTTCAAGAAGTGATTGGGATTTGTCCACTTCATCGAATGCAAGTTCGATCAGACCAAGCGTGGTCAGAAGAGCCGACCCGACCCGGGGCTGTTCATCGAGCTCGGAGACGACATGATCCTCCATGATTCGGATGTACTCGCCGACCGACATGTCATGCGTCCCCTGACCGGTCTGGGGATTGATGATTCCGATGGAATCCTGCAGACCGCGCAGCGTCTGATCCGCCACCTGTCGTTCATGTTCGGCCTCCGCATAGAGAAACCCGAGACTGATCAGCGAGGAGATCACGAGAAAGATGATGATTCCGAGTGCTGCGAAAGGCACCTTATGACGGCGTACGAGGCGACCAAGCACATAGGAGGTGCTGTCCGCACGAGCGAGAATCGGCCGACCATCGAGATGCCGACGAAGATCCTCCTCCATCTCACCGGCCGAAGCGTACCGACGCTCCGGATCGGGAGAGAGTGCCTTCAGACAGATCACATCAAGATCCCGCGAGACGGTGGCGGCATGACTGGAAGGCGCAGCTGGTATTCGATCGAGTCGGTTTCGGATCAGATCCGCGAGGGAATCCCCCATTTCGAACGGGCGCTCCCCCGCGAGCAATTCATACAGAAGCACCCCGAGTGCGAAGACGTCGACACGGACATCCACTCGATCCGGTGCACCCTCGAGTTGTTCCGGTGCCGCGTAGGAGAAGGTGCCCACGAACTGCCCGGCCTCGGTGGCCATCGTCTCGTCGGTGGCACTCGAATCGGAGACTCGGGCGATACCGAAATCGAGGATGTGCGGCTTGCCGTTCGGACCGACGAGAATGTTCCCCGGCTTGAGATCACGATGAATGATGCCTCGACCATGCGCATATCGAACCGCGGAACAGATCTCGACGAACATCTCGGTGACTTCCTCCGGAGAGGGATGGACACGATCACACCACCTGTCCAGAGTGGTTCCATCGACGAATTCCATCGCGAAGTAGACGTCACCACCGGTGGTCGATCCGCTTTCGTAGAGGGTCACGATTCCAGGATGGCGAAGGCCCGCCACGAGCTCGACCTCCCGATCGAAACGCATCCTCTGACTGGACGTCGCGAATCGTCCCTGCAGGAGCATCTTGATCGCGACCGTTCGGTTGGTGCTGATCTGCCTGGCGAGGAAGACCACGCCCTGACCACCACGATGAAGTTCGCGAATGACGTTGTAACCGTCGATCGGCTGATCGAGAATGCGTTCGATGTCGTTGGAGTTCGATTCCGCGAACAGAGCGGAACCCAGCAGATCGTTGTCGGCAGTGATCTCACTCAGAAGCGCGCGACACGAGGCGCACGAATCGAGGTGAGCGGACAACGATTCGTCGGCCGCCGCACCGGCAGCGAGCATCTCGAGAGCCTCACGAGGAGGACATTCGTGAATTGAATCGATGGTCTCATCCATCGTCGTACTCGGACTGGATGCGATCGACGATCTTGCGCAGCCCCTGAGCGACCCGACTCTTCGCCAGATAGACGTCATGGGTCGTGACACCATGCTGCTCGGCGACGGATTGAGGCGTCAGTCCGTGCACCATCAGCATCTCGAAGATCTCGATGGTTCTGGGATCCGTGCGAGTGGTCTCACGCAGCTCGCGCATGGCGGCCTGAAGAATCGAATGTCGACGTTCGTTCTCCCAGATCTGAGTGAGCTGGCGCTCGTCGTCGAGCTTGGCGGCGACGGCCTCGTCGATCAGCTCGGCACCGCCTCCTCGGCGACGGCGTTGATCGAGAATCCGGAACCTCGCGATGCCAACCAGCCAGGCACCAAGACGACCCCGCTCCCTGTCGTATCGCCCTTCGCGATATTCCTTCACGAATCGAACGAGAGTCTCCTGAGCGATGTCAGCGGAGTCCTGATCGCTCAGACCGAGGTTACGGGCGAACCCGATGAGGATCGAACGGTACCTGCGATCGAAGGCCTCCCACATCTCCGAGTTTTCGGAATCATGAAGTGCCTCGAGCATCGCGGTGGTTGTGCGTGTGATTTCCATGGTGTTGTTCTTCTTCAACGCTCCGTGCTCGATCCGATTCATGAACCAGTCTGATCGTTGAAGCCCTTCGAATCAACCGAAGAAAGGAGGATCAGGCCTTCTCATCCCTCAGGCTTTCGGAAATGGCGATTTCATGAAGCCGCATGCTCTTCTCATCGAGCCTCTCCTTCGCCTCATGAAACAGAGCGGCGTCCACTTCGGAGGGCTGATCGGCGGCTTTGAGGATGAACTCCCTGACGATTTCGAGCTCGGATTCCAATTCACCCAGGTAGTCCTTGGGAAGTCTGTCCCTGACCCTGGCCAACGCCTCGGAGATCCACTTCACGTCGAGAGCTGCATTGACTCGAAGGTCGATGACGCGGTGAATATGCATGTCGCTTCGGGCGTGCGTGAAGGAATCACTCTCGATCGCGTCGACTTCCTCGGAAGTGAGCCCGTAGTTGGGAAGAAACTGAGTAGAGGCCCGTCGTCCGCTGCGCTGCTCGACCGCGTTGACGGAGAGCACGCCGTCGGCATCGATGATGAACTCGACTTCGATCTTGGGAATCCCCGCAGGCATCGGCGGCACACCGGAAAGATCGAACGTTCCGAGAGAGCGGCAATGTTCGGCCAGCTCGCGTTCACCCTGAAGGACCTGGATGCGCACGGAGGTCTGGCCGTCGACGGACGTCGAGAATCTCTCGGTGGCCCGGGCGGGGATGGAGCTGTTGCGGACCAGAAGCTTCGCGACCGCCCCACCCATGGTTTCGATCCCCAACGAGAGCGGGATCACGTCGAGCAGAAGCATGCCGCGAGTGCGTCCTTCCAGAATGGAAGCCTGCACCGAAGCACCCAACCCGACCACCTCGTCAGGATCGAGCGCCGTGTAGGGCGCTAGTTGGAAGAAGGACTCCACCGCCTGACGGACCGCGGGGATCCTGGTGGAACCACCCACGAGGACGACACGATCGATCTCATCGACGGAAACGCCGCCATCACTCAGGACATGGCGGCAACAGTCGATGGTGCGTGCGACGAGAGGCTTGATCATGAGATCGAATTCCTCGCGATCCAGGGTGAAGGTGCACTCGGGAATCGAGTGCCCCCCATCTCCTGAGAATCCCAGCGCGACATTGACACTTGGCCTGTCGGAAATCGCTTCCTTGGCACTGCGCGCGAAATGCGTGATGGCCTGACGCGTCGAAGGGTCAAGCCCGCTCCAATCGTCGGTGGAGATTCCGGCCCGCTCCAACATGGAATCCGCGAGCAGACGATCGATGTCGTCACCACCGAGATTGGTGTCTCCCGCGGTCGAGATCACCTCGACGAGAGCCTGTTCACCATCTTCAGGGGGAATCATTCGAAGAAGCGAGACGTCGAAGGTTCCACCTCCGAGATCGAAGACCACCACGGTCTGAGCACGGTCAGTCCGTTCTCCAAGACCATAAGCCAGAGCTGCGGCGGTCGGTTCATTGACGATTCGCGCTACGGTGAATCCCGCCAGTCGTGCCGCATCCCGAGTCGCATTTCTCTGTGAATCATCGAAGTAGGCGGGCACGGTGACGACCGCCCGACGCACGGACGTTCCGAGAGAGGCTTCCGCGATCTCCTTCAAACGGATCAGCACCCGGGCGCCGACCTCCTGGGGAGTCACCCTGCGTTCACCAATGGCGATGGCAGCAAGTCCGCGTGGGCCTTCGACGACATCGTATGGAAGCTTCCGTGCCTGCTCGTCGAGTTCCCGAGCACTCCGTCCGAGAAGACGCTTCGAACTTCCGATCGTGCTCATCGGGTGCAACACGGCTTCCTCGAGCGCCGTCCTGCCGACGATCACATCGCCGTCGAGAAATCGAACCACGGAAGGCAGAAGACGAGCACCTTCCGAATCCTCGAGAACCCGTGGCCCTCGTTCGTCACAATAGGACACGAGCGAATTCGTGGTACCGAGATCGATGCCGACGATCGGGTCGCTGGGTGCCGGCTTCCTGGTGGGTTCTGATGACTCATCTTGGGCGTGCATGCCTCCAGTGTAGGAGGTGTGACGCGGCCTGGGCGATGGGACTGGGTGTCAGGAGCAGGGCGTGGGCACCTGCTCTTCAGCCAGCAACTCTGATTCGACCGTTTTTTGATCCGACTGATGCCGATGATCCGCCTGGTACCGCTTCAGGATGTCTTGAAGTCTCTTGCGAACGCGCGGCTTGCTTGCCTCCGCCTCCATCATGATCTGGGCCTTGGCGGGTACTGAATGATTTTCGTCCTGAGTGCTGGGAATCGGCTGCATCGATTGTCCCTCTTAGTTTGTGCAGTGCTCGATGTTTCCAGTTGTTGATCGTAGATACTGGAACATCAAGAACACGTGCTGCCTGCGTGTAGCTCAACCCATCACAGATGATGAGCCGAATGGTGTCCTGTTCATGTATTTCAAGGCCCTCTAACGCTTCGTCGAGAATGATCGACTCGATGCCAAGGGGCTCAGTGATTTTCTTTTCATGACCAGGAGTCTCGAATTGAGCAACTTTCTCCAAGATCTCTCGTTTGCGCTTCGACACATTGAAGCGACGCCGGAGTAGATTCTGCGCGATTCTGAAGAGATAACTAATGCTGATGGACTTTCTTTCAAGATTTCTCACTTGGAGCAATTTTAAAAATGTTTCCTGGGTCAGATCATCGGCAATGTCAGGCGAAACGGACTTTCGAAGAAATCCATAGACCCGCGAGGAGCAGGTCGAGTGCAGCTTCTGGACGATTTCAAGCCTCGCCTTTTCTGGGTCCCGATCGGCCAGATCAGCCATGGTCTCCGCGCTCACGATAAAGGCCCTGCTGGGCCCGAATGTCGCATGCACAACTCGTGGCCCCCTTGCCGAGGGATCCACGGAGATGAGCGAGGTTGAATGGCGGGTCGGCGTTCGTTGTGAATCCTGTCCTGAGAGCATGGAGGAACCTTTCTCGAGCAACACTGAGAAGCACTTCAATCCGTGAGACAGAGAACCGATCACACTGATCGATCTGCCCATGGAAGCACCCCTGAATCTCAGCACCCGACACCAGACCCCGGCACGAGGCCGAAACATGACGTCAGATAGTCATACGTCCACACTAAGGCGGGATTGTGCAATCCAATGGATCTGCCGCCTTTTTTCGCAGCGAAAGTCCGTTTGGGTGAGTTACCCCACGAATCCGACATGAAACAGCCATTTCTGGATTGCACGGCGGTTTTTATTTGATGCGACGATGGCCAACCCCCTCTGCGGTAGAGAAAAAACAGGTTCAGTGAGAAAGGGAACCTATCAGGCAGGGTTCTCGATGTGACCGAGTGTACGGGGCTGCACCTGTCCGCTTTAGTCGACACAGGTTCATCAGCAAGGATGCAGATGAACGGAATTGGCCATGGAATGGCCCTCAGGGATGGTCTGAAAGTCACGGATGACTGACACCCCCCCTTGAATGCGTGACTATTCAGCAGCACTTCGATATCGCGCCCAGGGATCCGGGCCGAAGTCATATCGAATGGGGATGATGTCGTTTCCGGATGGTGGCGCATCCGTGAGCCAGGCAAGGCCGCCTATCGAGCGAACAAGGGTGGTCGTGACCGAATCCTGAGACGAGCCAACGAAGCGCGTTCCGCTTCGCAGTCGTTCACCATTGGCGGTCACTTCCACCACATGCACGATTTCCGCCAGTCCAGGCGGTCGTACGGGGCTGGTGGGTGGCTCACCGGCCTCACGAAGATCCAGACGCCCGAGCAGTGCCCACACATCCGCGACCTGCCCCCGGAGAAGCGTTCGGGCCAGCCCGGGACGCGCACCCGGAATCACATCGATCCCAGCCGCGGCGTGCAGTGTTCCATCGGGAAACAGCACGATGTGAACCTCACGACGTTCAAGAACATCCTGATCGGTCACTTTGCGTCCGACGAGGACCTTGATTTCAAGTTCGAAATCATCCGGAACATCGAGAAGCGGGTCACTGTTTCGAGCCACCACGGCGGGTTGAAGCGATGCATCGGAGGCCACGGTGCTCCCACCGGTGCATCCGATCGAACCGAAAAGCATCAGACCCAGTGAAAGCGCACACACACCGAAACGGCGGGTTTGAAGCAGAGCCCGGGACGACGCGCTGAAGGGATGCATCCGAATGTCGGAATGAAGTGGTTGAGACATGGCCCCAGAGTACCACCCTCGGGGATTTTCCGTCTTATCAGGCCCGCGAATGCGCCCCGCAAGGACTGCGAAAAGACTACATTCTTCACCATGAAGACCAGTGTCACATGGATGAACGACTATCTCTCCCCTCCGGCCACTTCCGAAGAGCAGGCAGCTGCGCTGACTGCGTGCGGCTTCCCCTTCGAGGGAGAGCATCCGATCGAGGGCGACGACGTACAGCAGGAAATCGAGATGTCGAGCAACCGTGGTGATTGCGTCTGCCATTTCGGGCTTGCTCGTGAAATCGCGGCGCTCACCGGACGCTCACTGCAGATGCCGGCCGACGATGTCGCGGCATCAGGCCCCCCTGCGTCGGAGCGAATCAAGGTCGTCAATCATGAACCGGAACTGTGCCCCAGATACACCGCTCGGATCATCACCGGAGTGACCGTGGGCCCATCGCCCGAATGGCTTCAGAAGAGACTGCGCGCGATCGGACAGATCCCACGCAACAATCTCGTCGATGCGACGAACTTCATCCTGTTCGAGATGGGACAACCCACACATGTGTTCGACCTCGACCTGATTCAAGGCGACACCATCGACATCCGAAGAGCGCACGCTCAAGAAACGTTTTCTCCTCTGGGAGAAGATGCGAAACCCGTGAAGCTCGACACGAACGATCTGGTCATCGCGGACGCAGGCAGAGCCATCGCACTGGCAGGCGTCAAGGGCGGCGCCGACACCGCGGTGGGTGACACGACGAAGGACATCCTGGTCGAGTCCGCGACCTTCGACAGATTGACGGTCAGAAACACATCCCGCAGGCTTGGAATCGCAAGCGACTCCAGCTATCGCTTCGAGCGTGGCGTCCATCCGGCACAGGTGGAGATCGCAAGCCGTCGACTGATTCACCTGATCCTGGAGATCGCGGGTGGCACGCTTCATGAAGGCGTGGTCGAAGATGGCGGCGAACTTCCAAAGCCAACCACGCTCGAGCTCAGACCACAACGTTGCAGAGACATCCTCGGATTCGAAGTCTCGGACGATCGGATGATCGAGTCACTCGAAATTCTTGGATTCAGCCCTCGAATGCGGGGCACGGTCATCGAGGCAGTGTCTCCCTTTCACCGTCTCGACGTCGCCTCGGAAATCGACCTGATCGAGGAGATCGCGAGAATCCAGGGCTATGAGAATCTGCCCATCGATGAAACCATGCAGCTGTCCGTTGTTCCACGTCAGGCGGATCTGCATGCGATCGAATCCATTCGACGCTCCCTCGTCACCGCCGAATTCGTCGAGACGATCTCACACTCCCTGATCTCGGAACGGGTCGCGGATGCGTTTCTGGAAAACGGGCGGGAGACTCTGAGGGTGATCGATGACCGGGCAGGTGGAGAGCCGATCCTTCGACCGTCGCTTCTCCCGAGCCTTCTCGAGATCGCGCGCAGAAACAGGGATCGTGCAGGCCTGAACATCAGAGCCTTCGAAATCGGCGCGGTCTTCGACTGCATCGGAGACGACCACAGGGAGCGCCGTCTTCTGGGGATGATCATCGATGGAGACGCTGATGCCGATCCGACTGAACGATATCGACTTCTGCGTGGATGCCTCGAGACACTGAGTCATGTGCTGACGGGAGATTCGAGCCGCTTTCAATTCTCCGCGGAGAAGGATGAAAAACGACAATGGCTTCAACCAGCCGCACGCATCACGCTCGACGGACGAACCATCGGACACTGCGGACTTCTGGCCACGGACGCGTCGGGCCTCTTCGATCCATCAGGTCCGCTTGCGGTCGCCGAGATCGAAGTCGAACCGATCATCGAGAATTTCCCCCCCCTGCCGTCACCCTCACCGCTGCCGGCTTTTCCCAGCATCGATCGAGACCTTTCCGTGATCGTGTCGGAGGAGACGACATGGGAGATGATCGATTCCGCCGCACGTTCGGCGGGAGACGAACTGCTCGAATCCGTCTCGTATGTGACGACCTGGCGAAACGAGAAGCTCGGCAAGGACAGAAAGTCCGTCACGCTGAGACTCTCATTCAGAGACGACTCACGGACCCTCACCCATGGCGAGGTCGATCCTCAGATCAAGCAGATCTCGGATGAACTCCTTCGAAGCACTCATGCGGAGATTCGTTCATGAGCGATTCACCCGCCAGCCTGGCGGACATGACGCTCGCTGATTTTCTCGAACGCCTCGGGAGCAAGGCTCCGGTTCCGGGCGGGGGCGCGGTCGCTGGTGTGTCGAACGCCATCGCAGCCGGCCTGGGCGGCATGGTGGTGTCGTACAGCCTCGGAAAGAGATCACTCGAAGCTCATCAGACGATGCTCGAGGAGAGCGCACGGATTCTGGAGGGACTTCGAACCCGTTCGATGCGACAAGCAGACGACGATGCAACCGCCTACGGATGCCTCAATGCACTGTGGAGCAGACCAGCCGATGACCCCGAACGCGTCGCTGGTTTTCAAGATGCCGTACGGGGTGCGATCATGGCTCCGGGCGCCATCATGCAGACTTCAAATGAGATTCTCGAGGTTCTCGAGCGACTTCCAGGATGCAGTGCACCCCATCTCGCCAGCGACCTGGCGATCGCCATCGAAACCGCGACCATGGGCGCACGCGCGGCTGAGCGAAACGTCACGGTCAATCTTCCATTGATCGCGGACGAAGACGAACGTGACGCTCTTGATGAGAAGTACGGTGCACTCGGCCTGGACATCGACACGAAAGCACGCGTTTCGATGGAAGCCATGAACTCGTCCACGGATTGAACAGAGGCTCAGGGTGACACCAGATCGCAGAGACATCGTGGACATCGACGGACGTCGAAAAAAAGACGGATGCGCCGCCGGCGAACCCACCGGAAAGAAGGATGGGAATTCGGGACGCCGTTTTCTCTCAGTGCTTTTTCGCTGCTGCAACACCTACGGCCGACTGTACCCGGACTCGAAACGCACCCGCTATGAAGGGCGATGCCCGAAGTGCGGCACACGAATCGAAGCCGGCATCGGACCCGGAGGCACGAATCGAAATGTCTTCGATACACACTGACAACACTCGAGCCCACACACGTTGAACCTGCTCATCGCAATTCTCGGTTTTCTTCTTCTGATCGGCTCGGCAGCCACCGTGGTGGTTCTCGCACAGGCCCTGCTGTGCTCACGCGAGGTGAGAACCCCCCAACGTCGCTCGGTTGGATGGGCGCTCGCCAGGGGCTTCGCACCCGATCCTTCGGAAGCGGGTCTTCCGTTCGACGCCTGGACCCTGGAACGCCCGGAAGGCGTCGAACTTCCGGTCTGGGAGATCCCTGAACGGTTCGCTTCTGAAGAGAGCCCGATCCTGATCATGCTTCATGGCTGGGGCCAGTCGCGCATCGAAATGCTGGCACTCCTCCGCGCGGTGCTCGAGAAGCATCGAGAGAATGGACACGACCGTTCCTTCCGAACGCTCATCCCGGAGCTTCGCGGACACGGCGAAGCCTCTCCGGGACCGACCACGCTGGGCGACGCGGACATCGAGGACGTGCGAGCCCTGGTAGAACGAGCAGGCGCCGGTCCGGTGATTCTGATGGGATTCAGTCTCGGCAGCGTGATCGCGATCAACGTCGCGGCAAACGACCCCCAGGCCGTCCAGGGAGTCATCGCACTGGCACCGTACGAGCGACTTCTGATTCCCATCGCGGCCACGCTTCGAAGTCGCCAGATGCCCCATGGACTGACCGCGAAACTCGTCACACGCTTCTCGACGACCAGAGAGAATCTCGGACGCCTGACTTCACGAAGCGCACGAGACTTGAAATGCCGTCTGCATGTCTTCGTCGGAGCGCATGACAGGATCGCACCGCCGGAATCAGGTCGTACCCTCGCCGAGTCCGCGCCGAATGGCACCTTCCACATCACCGAGAACGTCGGCCATGTCGGACTTCCGGAAGCCTCGGCTGCAATGCTGGCGACGAGCCTCGAAACACTTCTGCAGAACGAGCACGAACAGGCCTGAAGTGAAAAGACGCGCTCCTCAGGGAGGAACGCGTCTCATCATTCATGCCTCGTTCGCAGAGACCGGAGTCACTCGGCTGGTTCGAGATATCCGAAGTGAAACTGAAGTCCGCCATCGACCTGTTTGCCGTACATCCAGCCCGGTCCGATGGTCCTGGAGAATGACTCGAGATCCTTCGAATCGACCATGTCCGTGAATCTCCCAGCCATGCCTCCCTCGAGATTCTTGATGTCGGCGATCATTCGAGCCGTGTTGAAAAGCCCCCAGGAGAGCAGGTCACCGGACGGGATTCCAGAGGACGCCATGGCGCTTCTGGCGAACTTGCCTCGTGCCATCGTGGGAAGGTCGGACTGTCCCGAACTGCGGAGAACCGCCTCGACTCCATCGATGTCTCCGAATAGAACCGCACCTGCACCGATGCCGATGGCCGTTCTCGAGAATTCGGACTGCGGATCGGAATAGACCGTGTCACCCTTGAAATCACGCGGCTGCATGCTCATCATCGGGCCGAACATGGAAAGCAACTGGTTCATCGACTCGGGATCGGTCGTTGGAATCGCCATCGTCATGCGAGTCGGCTCGTCGACATCATCGGTGAGCGTGGTGAAGATGTGGACCTCGGGCCCCATCGTTTCGAGCGAGCCCTGCATCATGGGGGCGTACATCTGGATCAGCGGCTGGATCTGAGCGGCCTGTCCCTCGGGAAGGGATGCAATGATCTGCTGGAGCGTGGGAACGAGGTTCTTGAAATCGAAGTCGATGCGAGCGTATGTGACCGCTTCAGCGGACACATAGTCCGGAATGTCACTCATGGGCTTGGCCACCGAAACGAGCTTCATCAGTCCCGCAGGATCGCCGTTGATGCCGACGTTGGCTCCGTATTCGACGAGGTTGCCCTCGGAGGCGGCTTTCATCCAGAATCCATAGCCGCTGATGTCACCGAACGCGGACTGGATGACGGGAGTCGCCATGCCCATCATCGGACCGACGACCGCCTTCATCTGATCGGCGAAATTCCTGGTGAGCAGAACCGCCGTGACATCCGCAGAATCCACGGGAATCATCTCGTCCATCATTTCATAGGCCTTGGAATCGACGAGCATGTTCGCCTTGCCTCCGTCAAGCACCTTCAAGGCATCATCGAGGGAGACGGGCTCGGAACTCATCAGGAGATCACTGCCGTCACGAACGACGAACACTCGGCGAATCGCTTCACTCATGTGACTCGTGTCACCCATCATCGGAATGGGGGCGACTTCCATCATCATGGCATCCATATCGGGAAGTTCGAGCTTGCTTTCGAAGACGATCATGTCGCGTCCACGGAGCTCCTCCATGTCGGCCTTGTCATCAAGATCAGAGACGATCTGCTCGAAGACCCCCTTTGCGAGGGCTTCATCGTCGTTCCAACCAACGCGTGCGATCCAGGCCGGAACTTCGGTACCGATCTCGTCGTCGAAGGTCCAGTAAAGCGCTCCGGCGAGATGATCCGGAAGACGGATCTCTTCCAGAGTGATGCCCCGCTCGGACAGAGAATCAGCGATCATCGGACGGATCATCTCGTTCGGGTTCTTGCCTTGAAAGAGCATTTTTCCTGCAGGCGTCTCCGCAATTCGATCCAACATGCCACTCAGATCCTCGGCCTCGAAGAACATGAAGCTGTCCTTGGGCATGATGTCGGTTGAAGCGACATCGGCGGTACCGGGCATGCAGAGGACGGACCCTGCGAGAAGAAAAGCTTGAATCATTTTGATACTCCATGTTGGCGACGAACCTGGGGGCCGTCGGAGGGTCGGGTCGGATTTCAGATCAGGTTCCTGAGGAAAACACAGACGTTGCAACCTTCTTCTGAAACCGGGCAAGCGATTTGCGATGAACGTGGAAAGAAGAGACAGGTCCACAAGAAAAGTCGATCTCACTTCGAAACGGAGGATCCATCGCGAAGCATGGGCGGATCGTCGAAGATCCTGCGTCGTGGCGGATCATGATAGTTCCGGCCGGAATTCGGATTGAAACTGTCGTAGGCGAATGCTTCGCGGTTACGAATGAAATCCTTCATGTAGCGCGCGGGAATGGCGAAACCGAGTGACTGGCCGCCACCGATGATCATGTTGGTGATGCCGATCACCTCACCCTTGTCATTGAACAAGGGGCCACCGGAATTACCTGGATTGATCGGCGTATCGGTCTGGATGTAGGAAAGACCGTCGAAGCCTCGGTTGCGAGTCGAGACGACTCCCTGAGTGAGCGTCCGCTCAAGTCCGAGGGGGTTGCCGATGGCGAACACCGGCTGCCCGACCTCCACCATGTCTCGAGGTTCCACCGTGGCGTAAATGAAGGGCTTCTCCTCGGGATGAGCGATCTTGATCAAGGCGAGATCGAGGTGGTTGTTGACCGCCAGAATCTCGATGTCCTCGATGACCGTGCGCTTGAGTGTCCCGTCTGGCTGAGGAAACCAGACGGTGGCACGGAGTGAAGCCTCGCCCTGAATGACATGTGCATTGGTGATGGCGTATCCCTGGTCGTCGATGATCACACCGGAACCGAGTCCACCGGGGGTCCCCACCTTGATCACGGCGGGTCCGATGGTCTTCGCATGCTCACGGGGACTGAGTTCGACCGGCTGCTGCGCGATCGAGAACAGATCGTCTGAAAGATCCTTCACGGGGGCGAGCGCGCCCTGTGCCGACGTGATCTTCGTGATGTCGGACATCGAGATCTCGACCACGGTCGGTCCGATGTCCAACCAGACCATCTCTCCATTCCGCTTGAGCACGGTGCCTTCCAGACGGACCCCGCTGTCGAGAATGATCTCATCGGCGGAGAGGGAGACCATGAAGACCGGGAGACACAATGAAGCAACGGACATGAGCGCCGCGATCAGGAAAAAAGGACGAGCAATCGTGGGTCGGGGGGAGCGCATCGGAGTGAATCACCTTCCTGGGAACTGGGGGATCGAACGATCCGGGGAGCGATGTCATGCGTAATTGAAACGTCGAAGTTCCTGAAACGACACGGCATCAAGTTCGGAGCGCTATTATACGACCTCGAACGGACCGCAGTTCGTTTCAGCCCACATTCCGGAAGGAAGCCTCCAGATGCCCTCGTACTCCGCCGCATCCCGTCGAATTCTGATCTCCGCCGCGCTCGCACTGAGCTCCCACTCAGCGTGGGCCCAGAGCCAGCAGCTCGATGATTTCTATGGATTCAAGGATCTGGAGATTCTTCGCATCGACCCCGGTGCCGGGCCGATGACCGCGGCGGACCTCGAAGGCGACGGCCTGAACGATCTGATCGTGGTCAACAACCGAAAGAACAGGATCGAGCTCCACCACCAGAAACGTGACGCCAAACCATCGGCCGAGGACTTCCGTCCGATGCGTACCAACGAGATCCCGGAACACTGGCGATTCAAAAGAGTCGAAGTACCCGCAATCAATCAGGTGCGCGCCGTTCTTCCCTACGACTTCGACGGGGACGGCATGATGGACCTCGTCTACGCGGGCACCGATCCCGGTGCCGTCGTGTTTCTTCGCCAGACGCAGCCGGGCTACTGGGAGGTCTCGAACAGGAAATTCATCACCGGACTGCTTCCCTCGCGAGATTCGATCATGATCGCGGACGTGCTGGGTGACGACACACCGGAATTGATCGGCGTGGTCAAGGGCGAAATCGTCATCTGGCCGCTCGATGGCGATTCACTCGGACAACCGACCACACTCTCCGGAGGAGATACGATCTTCGCCGCGGTGATGACCGAAGACCTCGATGGGAACGGCACGCTCGACATCACGGGAATCTCGCCGGACAACACCGCCCCGGTACGACTGTGGCTGACGGAAGATCGAGGTGGAGAGAAGAGACTTGGCGCCCAACTTCGTTTCGAGATGCCCCCCCTGCGCGAAGGCACGGTTGTTCGAACCGCCAATGACGACGCCTCGATGCTCGCGCTGATCGAAAAGGCCAGCAAGCGCGTGGTCCTGGTCGAACTTTCGAGCGAGAACGTGGAGCTCACCGGCGACCGCGAGGCCGCATATGAAGTCTTCACCTTCGAGGACCCCGGCAATCGTGAACGCAAGCTCACCGTGGTGGACCTCGATGCCGACGGAGCCCCCGACGTCCTTGCCACCAATCGCGAGGCGAACGCGGTCTCCATCTATCGTCAATCACCCGAAGATGGTCTCAGCGCACCGACCCTGGCCCCAGCCTACGCGGAACTGAGCGGACTCACCGCGGGGGACATCGACGGAGACGGCGCGCCCGAGGTGTACATGCTCAGTGAAGCGGAAGGCGTCGTGGGAAGAAGTTCGGTCGTGAACGGTACGCTCGCGTTCCCCGAGGCGATTACCCTTTCCGATGGATGGGAACCAGTCGCCATCGATCTCGTCGAACTCGATGGTGCGCAGAAACTCGCCGTCGTCACAAAAGATGGCAGGAAATACGCACTCGAACTGATCGGCTCCGACCAAGATCCCATGAAGATCGACCTGGGATCCCTGAGCCGCGCACCCGAGACGATTCTCGGAGTCGATGCGGATCACGACGGTCGAAGTGATCTGCTTCTGCTCACGCCCGACCGGGACGCAACGCTTCTCCTTGCCACCGAAGACGGAGACAACGGCTTCGAACTGGTTGAGTCACCCGGTCAGGAAAAGCTTCTCCGTTCGGCCGGACCGCTGAACACGGGTGTCCTCGACTTCGACGGCGATGATCGAAAGGAGCTGCTGGTCGCTGACAGAAACTTCATCCGAGCGCTTCGATACGACCGGAACGCACCGGATGACACCGCGGGTGGATGGCGAGTGGTCGATCAGATCAATGCGCCCAGAACCGACATCGCATTGGTCGCACTCGAAGTCCTCGATGAAGCAACCGTGGCCGCCGCCGATCAGGAGAACGGACACATCGTCCTCTTCGAACGCGATGAAGAGGGAACCTGGAAGGCGGGCGACACGATCACCCTCCGTGGTTTCCGATTCGACGATCTACGCACTGGCGGGACGGGTGAATCATTGAGGGAACTGCTCGCGGTCGGCGATGCGGGTTTCGCAGTGGTCCGTCTCTCCGGCACGCGAGCCAAGCTGGCCGAGGTCGGCAGCTGGCGCCCGGAGGAGATTCAGGAACTCCCGCATGAACTCGCTTCCGGTGACCTGTACTCGGATGGCCTGACCGACATCGTGGTGCTGGATGCG
>MDTG01150703.1_pt1 | contig 21494 bp, 21 predicted proteins | sample 811421 | NCBI WGS metagenome assembly MDTG01 (sample SAMN05326645, study PRJNA326480) | marine metagenome | isolation source: seawater | place: Pacific Ocean: South East | collected 2011 | reverse complement strand
TATGAAAGCTCCTAAAAGTGTAGGAATTTTTAGCCTTCTCAAAGTAAATAGCTCATAATTTATTCACCCTCTCATATTGTCAGAGAACTTGGTTTATTTGACATGAGTAGTCTAAATCGATATTTGAGACCTTGTGAGAGTTCTGATGAAATGGCTCTAAGGGAAGTTTATGAGGATGCTGTTCGAAATTGTGATCAGAAATTGTATAGCCAAGAGCAAATCGATGCTTGGTCAGGACTAGCCTATCTGCCTGGAGTTTTAGATCAAGCTCTAAGGTATGGCTCTGGGTGGGTAAGTTGTGTTGATAAAACGATTGAAGCATTTGCTTTAAAATATCCTCACAATCGTTTAGCACTACTATATTGCCGTGGTCGGTCGTCAAGACAGGGACTTGCTACAGCCCTTTTGCAGCAAATAGAGGAGGATACTCTTAAAGAAAGGCCCATTAATTTAAAAACAGAGGCAAGTTTGTGTAGTTATCGACTCCTTTTGCGTCATGGCTGGAGAATCATTGCTCCTGAAAAAATCCAAATAGGCGGTGTTCATTTTTCCCGTTATTTGATGGAAAAAAATTTGTATTAGTATTCTTTTTTCGAAATTTTAATTAATCTGAATTTTTTCTCTCCACTTAATTAGTTTCTCTAAGTGTTTTAAAGCAAGTCCCGACTTTATGATTTGTTTTGTTTGCTCAATTCCTTCTTGGATATTTGAGCTTAAACCTGCATAAACAAAATAAATACCAGAATTCCATTCTAGTGATTTAGTTAAGGGCCCTTCACCTCTTAGAGCCAGCAAAGCGGATTTTTGCCATCCTTGGATGTTCTTCCATTCCATATCTTTTCCTGCATATTCGAAGTCTACCGGATTTACAACTTCTCTTGATCCATTATTATTTTTGTAATGACCGATAGTTGTCGGGTGATTTGTAGATAGATCTATTCCACCTTCAAGTCCTCTTATTGTAATTACTTCTTCTTCACCCATGAGCTCAAGTGTTTTCCAATGTCTTTTTTCAGTGGGAGAATGAAAATAACCACTGATATGTAGATGACTTCCTATATGGCAAGTCCATAATAATTCCATACTTGCTAACGGAGGACGTTTGCCAATTTGATCTCTATAAGAAATCAAATGATCTGCTAATGGGAAATGATCAGGTTGATAAAGCAAAGCAAGTTTATTTTCAATAAAACATTTTTGTAATTGAAGTATTGAGAGTCCACTTAAATTTAATCCTAAGGCTTGAAAAAGTTCGTTATGGGAAACTCCGTATTTAATCGGCATTCGCGAGCCACCATGAAGAATAATAGGTTGCTCTTGACTTGTTAAAAGTAAAGTTGTTAACGGAAATATAGGTGCGGTTTTAGTTCTACCATCAAAAGGGGTGCCAAAAAATATTGGACGACGATGAGTTTTTGGTGAATATATTTTCGGTCCTAATTCTAGGTAGGCATCAAGCATGCCTGCTAATTCTTCCGGTTCTGGACGTCTAATTCTATGTGCAATCATAAACGCACCAATTTGTGCAGCACTAGCTTCTTTTTTAAGAATTAATCTTGTTGCTTCAGCTGATTCTTCACGACTCATACTTTTGCCAGTGAATTCACCACTACCTATTTTTTTTAAATAGGTTTTAAATTTTTCGTATTTCTTTGACATGTTGCATATATATTAATAAAGATCAGCTAAAATTAGAACTGAGGTTGTTTCTATTTATCAAGGTTTAGTTAATATTGGAAATTTCTATGAGTAGTGATCAATTAGGTACTGTATTTCTCGTTGGTGCAGGTCCCGGTGATCCAGATCTCTTGACAGTAAAAGCACAAAAACTAATCAGCAAATGTGATGCTCTTGTTTATGATTCTTTAATTCCTCTAGAGCTATTGGACTTGGTCCCTGAAAATTGCAAGCTTCATTCAGTAGGTAAAAGGCGTGGACATCATTCAGTACCTCAAAGAAAAACAAATCATATTCTTTTTGATCTTGCAAAGAGTTGTTCTTGTGTCGTGAGGTTGAAAGGAGGTGATCCATTTTTGTTTGGTAGAGGCGCTGAAGAAGCATCTTATCTTCATGAAAAAGGTGTTCCAGTTCAAATCGTTCCTGGAATTACATCTGGTATTGCAGCACCAGCTTATGTTGGGATACCTATAACTCATAGGCTTGCTGGATCTTCAGTTACTTTTGTGACTGGACATGAAGGAATTAATAAAAATCGTCCAGCTGTGAATTGGCGTTCTTTAGCTAAATCTAGTGACGGATTAGTTATCTATATGGGTGTTCATAACTTAAGTTTTATCACCGCAGAGTTAATCGCTGGCGGTATGAATCCAGAGATCTCGGCAGCAGTTATTGAGCAGGGGACTGTTATTGGTCAACGTTTTATTAAGGCATCATTGATAAACCTTTTTGCGCGGGTACAAGAAGAAAATTTAAATTCTCCTTCAATTGTAGTAATCGGTTCAGTAGTGGATTTTCAAGTAGAGGCCTGTTCTCCTAAACCTGCTGAAGTTACATTTCCAATTCCTATATAAAAATATTTAAGATACTAAATATTTGATTTTAATAGATTTAGCCAAAACTCTTTAGGGTTTGTTGATATTTTTAATTTCGTTTGATTTATTTTTTTAATTGGACGACAACTTAAACTATTAATTAAAAACCATTCATCCTTCTCGTCTGCTAATGGCTCTACCATTGATTCTTTTATAATATTTAAATCAATTCCTCTTTGACGCATTATACCTGGAAGACATCCACTTTTTAATGAAGGAGTTAACCAATGGTTTTTCCTTTTTATTAATATATTTGCTGTTGTACTACAACATATATTACCTTGACTATTTAACAGTAATGCATCATCAAAACCTGAGTTTTTTGCTTCTATACGTGCTTGAATAGCTTGATTATAGGATAATGTTTTACAAACACTTAGCTTGCTAAAAGAATTTCTCCTTTCAGTTTTGCTAATCATTGTAGATATAGAATCAAACTTTGGTTGATAAAAAGCAATTTCTAGCCAAAAACGATGAAGATTGATTTTATTTAAATCAATTCCACGTTTTTTTGATTCTCCCCTGCTCCAGTTAAGACGCACTACCCCACTCTTCTTATTTATTTTTGATCGCTTGATTCCATCTTGAATAAGTGTGCTCAACCATTCTTTGGATGGTGGAGGATTCATTTCTAAAAGATTGGCGCTTTTTTCCCATCTATTCAAATGTTCATTAAGAAGCTGTGGCGTTCCATTTAAAATAAAAATGGTTTCAAAGATGCCATCTGCAAAATTTAGACCTCGATCATTAAGAGGTAGTTTTAAATCATTGAAGTTGCCCCAGTGACCATTGATCCATCCCAATCTTTCTTGTTTATGTTCAGTCATGTCAATGCATGTAAAAGAGGCATTAATTTCCAATTCATTTCTTCGGCTTCATTTTTGCTATCTGAATCTGCAACAATTCCACATCCTGCATGAGCTGTAATGATTGATTCTTTGATCATTAAAGATCGAATTAGAATATTGCTATCAAGGATTCCATCCCAATTGAGATTGATAATTGAGCCGCAATATGGCCCTCTTGCTGTTGGTTCTAGTTCATATAATCTTTTGCATGCTCTGAGCTTTGGCGCACCTGTTACTGATCCACCCGGCCAGCATGCTTCAATTAAGTCAACCCATGTTTTATTAGTGTTTAATGTTCCTTTTACTACTGAAGTTAGATGATGGACTTTTGGATAACTCTCTAAACTTAGTAATTGTGGAACATTAACAGACCCAGGTTTACATACTCTACTAAAATCATTTCTGAGAAGATCTACAATCATGATATTCTCTGCACGATCTTTAGGACTACAAATAAGTTCTGCTGCCCAATCAGCATCTTTTTGGGGATCAATATCTCTGGGTCTAGTCCCTTTGATGGGTCTTGTTTCTACTTCACCATTTGGTAAGGCTTTAAGAAATCTTTCTGGCGATGTCGATATAATTGCTTCTCCTTTGGTCATTTTATCTCCGACAATTACTCCAGCAAATGGAGCTGGAGAACATTTTCTAAGCTTTGAATAAACGTCTAGAGGAGTCATTGCCTTTGGTAGGATAGCTTTGCAGGAGGTGGTCAGATTAGCTTGGAAAATATCCCCGTTAGCGATCCAATTTTTGATTTCATCAACTTTTCTGGAATATTCTTGATTAGTTAATTTCCATTTCCAAGATTCTAGTGGAATACTTTGCGCAGCCTTTATTTGATTTGTTTTTTCCTTTTGAGATTTGAGAGTTGTTTGATGAAAAATATTTTTTAGGAAATTCTCCATTATTGAAAGATTTTTTTCATTTTGACCTTCTAGCCATAATTGTTTTTTCTTCAGATCAAATTTTAAAACTGGATCATGAGAGGCTATCCATAGTTTGGCCATAGAGCATGATTGCCATGGATTTTTTGGTTCTATCCAAGATGCAGCTTCATAACTTAACCAGCCTGTCCAGTGACCTGGCGGTAACTCTCGTAGGATTTCAAAAGGATTAGTTTCTTTTGTTGAACTTCCCAATTTTCTAGAACAAAATTGATCTATAGGATTTATTGCCATGGTGACCCATCGGCCTAATTCACTTCCATCGCCATCAAGCCATATAAATCCAGCTTCTCCCCATTCTTTAATGAGCTGAGAGGCAACTAACTCAGGTGATTCCCATTGACAAGGTAGGCGTTTGAATTTAACCATTAGATTTTCGGCTACATAGATCTTTTCGTCCTATTTCTTCAAGTGCTTGGTCTCGAATACGACAACTATCACATCTTCCACATGGCTTGATTTTACCTTGATAACAACTCCATGTTTTATCTATAGGAATTTTTAAGCGTAATGCTTCTGTGAAAATTTTCGTCTTTTCCCACTCTAATAGTGGAGCCCAGAGTTTAATACCTTTACCTTCTCTTCCTACTCTGCTTGATAGATTGGCTAATTCTTGATATGCCTCAAGGTAGTCAGGTCTACAATCAGGGTATCCAGAATAATCCATTGCATTAATGCCTAATGCTATTTGCTTAGCTCCACGAGCTTCTGCGAGACTTAATCCAATAGCAACAAAAATAGTATTTCTCCCTGGAACATAAGTATTAGGAATAATATGTTTTTGAATACCTTTAATAGGGATTGTTTGCGAGGTATCGGTTAGGGAAGATCCACCCCAAGCAGATAAATCAATCTTTATAGTTATGTGATCCTCAAGATTTAAATATTTGGCTAAAGCTTCTGCCGCTTTTAATTCCTTTAGATGTCTCTGGCCATAATTAAATGACAATCCAATTACTTTATGTCCAGCTGCAATAGCCATACCAGCGACTGTCGCTGAATCAATCCCGCCTGAAAGCAATGCAATTGTCTTATGTTCAATCATTTCATTATTGCTGTTCAAAATTAATGGGAAAGAATGTTCGTTTTTTTATAGTTAGAGTACACCTAACCATTTATGAGTTTGCATACTTAATGTCCAATCGGGATTGTTTTTGACATATTTGATTGCTAGTGATTTCCCCTCTTCATTTTCCCAACCAGCTTGTAAAAATAATCTGGGTTTAATCTTAGTATTATTGTTTATTAAATCAGCCATCTTTTCAGCGAAATTTAAATCCTCTTCGTTATTGATCACAATTTTTAATTCTTGGCATGATAAGAGAGTATCAAGACGTGGAGGGAAATGACGTTTTGGCGATAACGTAATCCAATCTGGGTGGCCACTTAGTATGTCTACTCCACTAGTTTCTATATGAATTGGAATAGATTCGTTTTCCAGATTTAGTGTGAATTTTCTAATTTCTTTACAGAGAGGATCTAAATTGTGATGCAATGGCTCACCTCCAGTAATCACTACAAAAGCTGCTCCTTCTCGTTGGGCTTTAGCTGTACTAATTGATAAATCTATTAAACTTCGTTGTGGGTGAAGCTCTGCATTCCAAGATTTTTTTGTATCACACCATGGACATCCAACTTTACAACTGGCTAATCTAATAAAATAAGCACTTCTACCAGCATGTTTTCCTTCTCCTTGTAGAGAATGAAAACATTCAACTACTGGTAGAGATGATTCCATTTATTGTTGTTCTAGAGATTTTTTTTCAATAATTTTTGATTTGGGATTAAATGCCTCACTCGGCGAGGATGGGACACGCATTTGTGCAGCTTGAATTAAACCACTAAACAAAGGATGAGGTTTTCCCGGCCTAGAGAGGAATTCTGGATGATATTGACAGGCAATAAAAAACGGATGGTTTTTTAATTCTATTAGCTCGACTAGCCTGCCATCAGGGGAAGTTCCGCTAACAACATACCCAGATTCAATAAGGAGCGTTCTGTATGAATTATTGAATTCGTAACGGTGTCTATGCCTTTCATAAACTACTTCTTCGTTATATAAACTTTGTCCGATAGTGTTTGCTTGCAGTCGACAAGGATAAACTCCTAACCGCATTGTTCCACCAAGATCAACTACGTCTTGCTGTTCGGGTAATAAATGAATTACAGGATGTTTTGAATTTTGATCTAGTTCTACACTGGATGCATCTTTTAAACCAGCTACGTTTCGACCCCATTCGATTACAGCACATTGCATACCTAAGCATAAGCCTAGAAAAGGTATTCTTTGTTCTCGTGCCCATCTGATAGCAGCTATTTTCCCATTAACGCCACGATTCCCAAATCCTCCAGGGACGACAATTGCGTCCATTCCTTGAAGTAGTTTTTCTGCGCCATCAGATTCAATGTTCTCTGCATTTATCCAGTGAAGATCTAAAGAAGCATCCTGTGAAATACATGCATGGCGTAATGCTTCAACTACTGACAAGTAGGCGTCATTTAACTGTACATACTTTCCAACTAATGCGACTTTGACAGATGGACCAGGATTTCGAAGTTTATGAACTAATTGCTCCCAGTCTTTTAAATCACTATCGTGGTCACTGAGATCTAAGCAATCCAATACTTCCTTACAAAGTCCTTCATCTTTCAGTGCTAATGGCACAGAGTAAATACTGTCAGCATCACGGGAAGCTATAACCGCATCAGAATGAACTCCACAAAAACCGCTTATTTTATTTTTTAAATCATCATTGATGGGTCTATCACTGCGACAAACTAAAATATCTGGTTGAATACCAATCGAACGTAATTCTTTTACTGAATGTTGTGTTGGCTTAGTTTTTATCTCTCCAGATGTACCTATGTAAGGCAATAATGTTACGTGAATATAAACAACATCTTTTCTTTGAACATCCCCTTTGAATTCTCTTATTGCCTCAAGAAAAGGTAGAGATTCAATATCTCCCACCGTACCTCCAATTTCTGATATAACTACATCTGCTCCACTGTTGTCAGCTACACGATGGATTCGTTCGCGAATTTCCCTGGTTATGTGGGGTATTACTTGAACTGTTCTTCCTTCATAGTCACCTCTTCTTTCTTTATTGATAACTGCTTGATAAATTGAACCAGTCGTGACGCTATTTAGTCTTGACATTGCAGTATCTGTAAAGCGCTCATAATGTCCAAGGTCTAAATCAGTTTCAGCGCCATCCTCAGTTACGAAAACTTCACCATGTTGAAAAGGACTCATTGTTCCAGGATCAACATTTAAATAGGGGTCAAGCTTCAAGATAGAAACGCTATACCCTTTTGATTTCAGAAGTCTTCCAAGACTAGCGGCAACAATTCCTTTGCCAATGCTTGAAACTACTCCCCCAGTGACGAAAACAAATTTTGCCATTTACTTTTCAATCATCCTTTAAGCTACCTTGATCTAGCTAAAGGCCAAGAAATTTACACATTTCTCTTTAGGATAATCTCTTTAATGCTGATTTCTATAAATTCAAACAGGCTCTGTCCAAGTAGAGGCGATATGGAGATCTTCTAACTGTTTATTTGCTACATTTGCCGGGGCTTGAGCCATTGAGCAACGAGCTTGTTGTGTTTTTGGGAAAGCAATAGTATCTCTTATTGAATCTTCGTTGGCTAAAAGCATCACAATTCTGTCTAGTCCAAACGCAATACCACCATGTGGTGGAGCACCCATAGAGAGTGCATCAATTAAAAACCCAAATTGTGCTTCTACTTCACTTTCTGATAACCCGATAATTTCTAGAACAGTTTTTTGCAGTTCTGAGTTATGAATACGTAAGGATCCCCCACCAATTTCAAGGCCGTTTAGGACGAGATCATATGCTTGAGCCTTTGAATTGGGCAGAGTCTCTTTCCATAAATTTTTGGATTCACCAATGTCTTCACTTTTGGGGGAACAGAACGGATGATGAATTGCTTCGAGACGATTTTCTTCAGAATTGAATTCAAACATAGGGAAATCTGTCACCCAAAGAAAATCCCATTGATTTGTCAATTCGCTGTTTGAGATTAGCTCAAGATCTTTCGCAATAAATTGACGAATTCTATCCAGAGTTCTATTAACAATATTTTTGGGTCCAGCACCAAAAAGAATTAGATCACCAGCATTAGCGTTTGTTTTTAATAAGAGTTCTTTTTTTTGTGAGATTGTTAAATTATCTTTGATTGCTCCAATAGTATCAACTTCTTCATTTTCTCGAACTCTAATAAAAGCTAGTCCGCCTGCGCCAGCTTTCTGGGCTTCGCTGAAAATATCTCCACCTGGTTTTATTCGTACATTACTAATTGAATCATTTCCATTTTTAATTGTGATGCATTTGACACATCCGCCAGAGGAAATAGTATTTGAAAAAACTTTAAATCCACTTTTTGAGAATAAATCACTTGTTTCAACAAGCTCCATGCCATATCTCGTATCTGGTCTGTCTGTACCAAAACGATCCATAGCTTCCTGCCAAGTCATCCTTGGAAAAGGAGTTGAAAGATTAATTCCTTTAATTTCTTTCCATATGTGTACGATTAATTGCTCATTTATCTGAATTATTTCGTTTTCATCCATAAAACTCATTTCAATATCTAATTGCGTAAATTCTGGCTGTCTGTCTGCTCGTAAATCTTCATCACGAAAACAGCGTGCAACTTGGTAATAACGTTCAATGCCCCCAACCATCAGTAATTGTTTGAATAATTGTGGTGATTGAGGTAAAGCAAAAAATTCTCCACCACATACTCGTGAGGGAACGAGATAATCTCTAGCTCCCTCAGGAGTTGATCTAGTTAAAACAGGTGTCTCAACTTCTATAAATCCCTCGTTTTCAAGGAAACTTCTAGCGACTTTTACAGTGTTATGTCTCAATCGAAGATTCTTATTCATTCTTTCTCTTCTGAGATCTAAATATCTATGCTTCAGCCTGATTTCTTCTTTTATATTATCTTCATCATGAACAGAAACTGAAAAAGGAAGAGTGTTAGCAACAGCGTTCAGTATTGTTATCTTTTTGGCTAAAACTTCTATTTCACCTGTTGGAATTTTTGTATTAATAGCTTCTTCTGGTCTGGCTCTCACTAATCCATTTATTTGAATCACTGTTTCATTTCTCAGACCTTCAGCGATGTTGAAAAGATCATCTCCTTGATCTGGATCAACAGTAATTTGAATAGTTCCAGATCTGTCTCTTAGGTCGATAAAAATCACACCTCCATGATCTCTTCTGCGATCAACCCAACCACATAGTTGAACATTTGCGCTTATTGCGGAAGCTCGTAGTTCTCCACAAGTTTTATTGCGCATAAGCTAAATCATCATGATTAATGAGTTTCCCACAAAGACGGGCTTTTATGCACGGCAGAGTTTCTACTTGCTCAAAAACTTTTTTTATAAAAAGGTCGTTTGACAATAATAGCTGGATGTTTCTTTCCTCTAATCTCTATTTCTAATTGAGTTTTTACTTTTGCTATTTCGATTGGGACGTAAGCTAATGCTATGGGTTCTCTTAATGTTGGTGACCATGTTCCACTAGTTACTTTTCCAACAGTTTTGTTGTTGTATAAAACTGAATAGCCTTTTCTGGCAATTCCTTTATCTTGTACCTTGAGACCAATAAGCTTTTTTTTAATTCCATCCTCTGCTTGTTTTTCCAGTGCTTTTCTGCCTATAAAATTGTTAGGCATTTCCAAATGAACTAACCAACCTAAGCCAGCCTCAAAGGGAGTTGTGTCTAAGTTGATATCATTTCCATACAAATGCATAGAAGCTTCTAGCCGCAGTGTATCTCTTGCTCCAAGCCCACACGGGGTTACGCCTGATGCGATTAGATTCCTCCAAATAGATTTTGCTGTTTCTGGTGATGATAAAAATTCGAAACCTTCTTCTCCTGTGTAACCTGTGCGAGCAATAAAAATAGATTCTTGTGAATTGAGTATATTTGGATTTGATCGAATAGTTTTATGACCAAAACGAGGCACATCCGATAGAGGCTCCTTAAGGATGTTCTCAAAAGTTTCTATCGATTTTGGACCTTGTATCGCAATTAATGCACCTCCAGGCATGAATTCGGATATTGATATTTCTTGTTTAGAAAGATGCAAATTCAACCATTTAATGTCTGATTCTTTTCTTGATGCATTAATTACCAAAATTATGCTTTCTTGATTCTCATCTAAATTTCCTTGATCATAAATTATTAGATCATCTTGAATTCCACCATTTTCTTTTAAAAGAACCGAATAACAAGCCTCACCAGGTCCTATTCGAAAAACGTCCGTAGGTATCAAATTTTGTAACGCAGTTTTTACATTTTTACCTTTGAGTTGCACAACTCCCATGTGGGATATGTCGAACATCCCTGTTTTTGTTCTTACTGCATTGTGCTCTTCTATTAACCCAGAAAAACTGACAGGCATTTCCCAATTTGCAAAAGGGACCATTTTCCCTCCTAATTCTTGGCATTCTTCATGAAGAGGTGTTTGCAGTAATTTCATATGTTGCTGAAAAGTACAGGAAATTCACTAGCAATGAAGTGAATTTATAAGAATGTCTAAGAACAAATTTAATGCTTTGTGGCTCGATAAGGAAAGTTTTACTAACCTATGAGTCTTAGTTGATGACTAAATGATCGCTAAAAGATGTTGTAGAAGCTGTAATCAGTGTGTATCAAGTTATTTTGATTCATTCTCATGGTGCAAAATTAGAAACATAAAGATTCATCGAGAGATCTCTTCATTTGTCTCTTGCTATCATTGGATAAAAAAAGAGCCAAATTTACCTAATATTTCTGAAAAATTTGTTCATCAACAGCTCGATTTTGGCAAAGTATTAGTTTCAAATGAAAATTAAACTTAAACGTACTAGGATTATTTGTTTAATAACATAATTAGTGAACGTATAACCTTTGCAGCAAGAATACTGCTAATGCCTGAATTATCTAGTTTTGGTGATAGTTCGACCATATCAGCACCAATTAAGTTGTGAGACTTAAGAACTTCAATAATTGTCGCGAAATCTCCCCAGAAATAGCCGCCCGGTTCTGGAGTTCCTGTCCCTGGCATTATTGATGGATCAAACCAATCCAAATCAAAAGTTAAATAGATTGGTGTTCCCTTAAAATCTTTCAGAGCGTTTGCTAAATATTTTGCATTATCTCCTAAAGTATAAGGAATTAAGCTTTTATAATTTTTCATTTCAATAAATTCTAATTTGGTTCCACTCCTTATCCCTACTTGCAAAATCTTTTTGCTTGGCAGTATTTCTAAGCATCTTTTCATAGTGCATGCATGACTAAACTTATTACCTAGCCATTCATCCCTAAGATCTGCATGCGCGTCTAATTGGATAATAATTAAATTGGGATAATTTTTAATTGCTGATTTAATTACTCCACTAGTAATTGAATGCTCACCTCCAATAATAAGAGGTTTTAAATTGTTTTTAAGTAAAATATCTGTAGCATCTTCTACATAATCGATCATTAATTTTGCATCTCCAATAGGAATATCTAAAGTGCCTAAATCAGCGAAATTGATATCATCTAAATCTAAATTTAATTGGGGACAATATGTTTCAATTCCATAACTATCTTCTCTAACAGAGGAAGGTCCAAATCTTGAACCAGGCCTAAAGCAACTAGTTCCATCATAAGGCACACCCAATAGTGAGACTTTGCAATTATTAATTGATCTTTTAGCTCCCATAAATATTGCACCATCATTATTAAATTCTGAAATATTTTTAACTTTGGGTTTACTCATTATTTGCTAGCTCTCTTTCTATAAATGCTGGAATAGAATTAAATCCTCCTTGTTGCCATCTTTCACTCCATATTTGACAATTGTCAGATATTTCTTCCACTCTACTTTTCATGGGATACAAATATTTTGGCTGGTCCATTGTTGCAAACGTCCAGCTCCATAAACCGCTTGGATATATAGATACAGAACCATAAAGAGGATCTGCAAAGTCAAAGATTTGACGAAGAACTTTTATAATGTTTATGTGAATATTGCGAAATGATTCTGGTGATTCACTTTGGGTCGCTAAAATTCCTTCTGGTTTAAGTATACGCTTGCAATCTTCAAGAAAATGATCACTATATAACTCTTTAGATGGACCTATAGGATCTGCTCCATCAATTATAATGACATCATAATAATTACCTTTTGTATTTTTTACCCATTCAATTCCATTCTTAATAATTACATTTAATCTTGAATCTGACCACGCATTTCCACCGATTTTAGGTAAATATTTTTTACTTAATTCAATTACCTTTAGATCAATTTCTATCAAATCAATAGACTTAACTTCGTTATATCTCAAACATTCTCTTGCGCTACCACCATCTCCCCCTCCTATAATTAAAATATTATCTATTTTCCTGGAACTTGATAAAGCAGGGTGAATAAGAGATTCATGATAATACTTTTCATTCTTTTCAGCTGTCATCCAACAACCATCAAGTAATAATGCTTTGCCATATCTTTCCGTTTCGTATAAAGCAATTTCTTGGAATGGACTTGATTCTTTTAATATTAACTTTCCTTCCAAACCATATCTAACACCTCGATGATACTCATCTATCCAACTTAATCTTTCATTTAGTGATTGATTCATGATTTTTACATTAATGTTTTAGATTGATTTTTGCTAATTTCCAATATTTTTCTAATTCTTCTTTAGATTGACAGTTTAATTTGCCATTTATGTTCTCTTCTATAAACGCTAGACGCTCTAAAAATTTTTTATTGGTTTTTGTTAATCCTTCCTCAATCGATAATTTGTTCCATCTTGCGATATTTACAATTGTAAATAATACATCTCCTAATTCATTTTCGGCTTCTGAGGAATTGTTCTCTTTTAAAGCATATTTTAATTCTTCCAATTCTTCATATAACTTGTCCCAAATTTCATCAATTTTATCCCACTCAAATCCGTTTTGTGAAGCTTTTTTTGAGATGATAAGTGCTGCTTGAGTAGACGGATGTGGTCTTATTTTTCGTTTTAATCTATCACTGACTGGAGCTTTTGAGTTGTATAATGGTTTTTCTTTGTTTTTGATGTTTTCCCAGGATTTTTGAACTTCTTCAATACTAACATTTTTTTGATTTTCAAAAATATGTGGATGTCTGCGAATTAATTTGTTTGTGATTATTTCTATGACATCTGCGAAATCAAATAAGTTTTTTTCTTTTGCAATTTCAGTATGCAAGACTATTTGTAATAAAAGATCTCCAAGTTCTTCCTTTAATTCATTTGGGTCATTCTCTCTAATAGCATGAGCTACTTCATAAGCTTCCTCAAGGAGATAGGGTATCAACGAAAGATTCGTTTGCTTTAGATCCCAAGGACAACCATTGAGGGGATCTCGTAAAGCTGAAACCACTTCAATCAGTTTATGAATCTTTTCTTTTGAATTTACTTGATTTGTGTTTTTCATTTTTTTGTTGGCATTAGAGGGCAATTGACAAGCCCAGCAAACTATTTTTTTTGAATCGTTGATCTAATTATGATTAATTCTCAACAACTGAGCAGCTTGAGGTATAAAGTATTTGAATTAGTCTAATGGCTAAAACTTTACGGGCGATTAGCTCAGCGGTAGAGCGCCTGCCTTACAAGCAGGATGTCCCTGGTTCGAACCCTGGATCGCCCATCTGAAAATATCGGTCATTTATGAAAAATGGTCCTGGATTAACAATTTCAGCAACAGCAGTAGCAGAGCTAAATCGACAAGCGGCTTTTACTGGATCTCCTGGGGTTATGCATATTGATTTGTTGGATGATAAGTGTGGGGAAGGATGGAAATTTATAAGAATTAGGCCAGGACACAATGATGGTGTACCTATAGCTCGGTCTGATGGAATTACTTTGTATGCTCGTAAAGATCAAATGCTTTTATTTCAAGGTCTAAATCTTAGTTATTTTGGAGACTTAAGTGGAGGTGGATTTCTTATTAGTACTCCCAAAGGAGCAGAATCCTCTCCTTGCGGATCTGGATTTAGAAAACTTTTAAAATCTAAATAATATTCTTCAATAAGTTAGAAAATTTTATTCTTCTGGAAATAATATTGACGAGAGTTCTTCATGATCGACTTCATATACGCGAGCTAAACTAGTTTCAATAGCATTAGTGACCTCGCCAGGCAAAAATCTCATTGCATTCAAAGCATCATCTGAAATTTCCTCTGTAAGAAGCTTTTCCTTACTATTTAACTTTTCATCGTTGATGACAGCTATTACCCAGCTTTGATATGCGAAAACAAGGTCCGAGAACTCAAGTTCAGGGTCGTTCAGATCCATGACAATTAAACAGATAGAGAAGAATAAATACTAGTTTGGCTGTAGTTGAAGAAAATGTCTTCTATGGGACAAATATCTAGCTCATCTATACAAGCAAAAGCATTTGAGTTTGCCTTATTGGAGTTGATTTATAGCAAGCGAGATAGCTTTCAGCCACTGTGGAGCATTGATAGTTGGGCGAAATTTTTAATTTGGCTATGTTTAAATTGTGGGCTCTCTGGAGATAAAGAAAACTTGGAATTATTTGCAAAAGCTATGGGTTATCCCCTAACCAGGAGAATGAGAAAAATATTTTTTGAGAGAGTAATAGATGATTTTTCATTACATATTATGGCTGATCCTGCAGAGGCGCAAATTTTGATAATGCCTTTAGCTCCACTGGATAAGATCAACAATCATGATGTAGTTCACGTCTTAAAAATGCTTGGTTTAAATGACAAGGTGTCTTCAAACTCAGCCTTATGGGAAAGACATGATTCAATAGTATCTATCCCTTGGAACCAAAAAAGTGACATTTGAATTTAGGAAAAGCAAGAATGATGTAAAACTTCTGGTAGGTATGAGTAAATTAAATTAAACATATTATTTTTCTGTGATCGAGCGGGCAAAAACTACAAAATCGTTGGAAGTATCAGCACTTCCAAAAACATATGATCCAGTTGCCACTGAAAAACGCTGGCAGAGAGCTTGGGAATCAAAAGGAGCTTTTGAGCCTGATACAGGAGCATCTGGAGATCCATTCTCAGTAGTTATTCCCCCTCCAAATGTCACTGGCAGTCTTCATATGGGTCATGCTTTTAATACTGCTTTAATCGATACAATTGTTAGATTCAAGAGATTACAGGGAAAAAATGTTCTCTGCTTGCCAGGAACAGATCATGCTTCAATTGCCGTTCAAACAATTCTCGAAAGACAACTTAAGGATGAAGGATTAGATCGTCGTGATCTTGGTAGAGATTTATTTTTGGAAAAAGCTTGGGAATGGAAAGAAAAAAGTGGTGGAAGAATTGTTGATCAATTAAAGCATTTAGGATATTCCGTAGACTGGAGCAGAGAGAGATTTACTTTAGATGAGGGCTTGAGTAAAGCTGTTGCGGAAGCATTTGTTCGTTTATATGAGAAGGGATTGATCTATAGAGGGGAGTATTTAGTGAATTGGTGTCCTGCTTCTGGGTCGGCTGTGAGTGATTTGGAAGTTGAAATGAAAGAAGTGGATGGATATCTGTGGCATTTTCGATACCCGTTGGTTAAATCTTCTTTATCAACTGGAAAAGAAATTAATTATTTAGAAGTGGCTACTACACGTCCTGAGACGATGCTTGGTGACGTTGCTGTTGCTGTTCATCCCTCAGATGAGAGGTACAAAGATCTCATAGGTGAGAAACTTACTTTGCCATTAGTGGGTAGAACTATTCCTGTTATTGGCGATTCACATGTAGATAAAACTTTTGGAACTGGATGTGTAAAAGTCACTCCAGCTCATGATCCAAATGATTTTGAAATAGGTCAGAGACATGACTTACCCCAAATAACAGTCATGACTAAACAAGGAACAATGAATAATAATGCTGGTCCATTTGCAGGCTTGGATCGTTTTGAAGCGCGCAAAGCTGTTGTTGATTCTCTAAGAGAAATTGGTCTTTTAACAAAAATTGAAGCTTACAAACATAGTGTCCCTTTTTCTGATAGGGGGAAAGTTCCAGTAGAGCCACTGCTTTCGACTCAATGGTTTGTAAAAATGGGACCTCTCGCTAGTAATTGTGCTGAGTTTTTTGAAAAAGGACAACCTAAATTTATTCCTAGTAGATGGTCTAAAGTTTATAGAGATTGGTTAACTGATATTCGAGATTGGTGTATTAGTAGACAATTGTGGTGGGGACATCGCATTCCTGCTTGGTTTGTAATTAGTCAAACAGATAATAAAGTTGTCAATGAAACGCCATACATTGTAGCTCGATCAGAGGAAGAGGCTAAGCGATTAGCATGCATACAATATGGAGACTCTGCTAAAATCGAACAAGATGAAGACGTATTAGATACATGGTTTTCAAGTGGATTATGGCCTTTCTCTACTTTGGGTTGGCCTGATGAAACTCATCCTGATTTTCAACGTTGGTATCCAACAAATACTTTAGTCACTGGCTTTGACATCATTTTCTTTTGGGTGGCAAGAATGACAATGATGGCTGGTATCTTTACGGAGAAAATGCCTTTTTCTGATGTTTATATTCATGGGTTAGTTAGAGACGAACAGAATCGAAAGATGAGTAAAAGTTCAGGTAATGGTATTGACCCTTTATTGCTGATAAAAAGATATGGAACCGATGCTTTAAGGTTTGCACTGGTTCGCGAAGTGGCAGGCGCTGGACAAGATATTCGTCTTGACTTTGATCGTAAAAATGAAACATCAGCCACTGTTGAGGCCTCCAGGAATTTTGCTAACAAGCTTTGGAATGCAACTAGGTTTGCTTTGATTAATCTTGAGGATCAAGATTTTGAAGAGTTAGATAAATATGATTATTCTCAATTGCAGTTGTCAGATAAATGGATTTTATCAAGACTTTCAAGGGTGAACTCTGAGACGACTAAAAGATATGAGAGTTATGCATTAGGTGAGGCAGCTAAGGGATTGTACGAGTTTGCTTGGAATGATTTTTGCGATTGGTATCTGGAACTCATTAAACGCCGTTTGAATAATTCCGAAAACCTTTCTCCAAATGAAGTATTAGATAGGAAAATAGCAAAGAGTGTTTTATATAAAGTTTTAAGTGATCTTTTTGTCATGCTTCATCCACTTATGCCTCATTTAACAGAGGAGCTTTGGCATGCATTAACAGGTTTCTCTGAAGATCAATTTCTGGCTTTACAGCCTTGGCCAAAATTAAATAAGAATAATTTAAATATTGATTTAGAGAATTCTTTTATTGATTTATTTGATTCTATCAGATTAATTCGAAATCTTCGAGCTGTCGCTGGCTTAAAACCCTCTCAAAAAGTTCCTGTTATGTTGGTTTCTGGTAAAGAGGTTCTGAAAAACACTCTCAAAACTTCCATAGATGATATTTCTGTTTTGACTAAAGCTAAGGAAGTACAAATATTGACTCCAGAACAAGCAAAAGTTTTACCTGCGATGAAAGCTTTAGCAGGCGTCAGTGGTGAACTAGAGGTGGTCTTGCCTATTGAGGGATTAGTAGATATAGCTTCTTTACGATTAAGGCTCGAGAAAGATTTAAATAGAGCGCAAAAAGAAATAACAAATCTATCTGCTCGTCTCGCGAATAAAAATTTTGTAGATAAGGCACCTAAAGATGTTGTTCAAGATTGTAGAACAAATTTAATGGAGGCAGAAGCTCAAGTTCGATTAGTGCAAGAACGTCTACTAGGGTTAGATTAATTGTTTTGAATTATGTCTCATAAATTAGAAATTCTTGTAAATAATTTTATCCCATTCCTAACCAGTCCTTTAGGCATTTTTGTTTTTGCTTTGGTTTATGTTTTTTGGGTATCATTTTTGCTTCCAGGTTCATGGCTTTCTATGCTTTCTGGTTTTCTTTATGGAACATGGCTCGGGAGCTCGATAGTGTTTGTTGGGGCTTTTATTGGGGCTCATTTAACTTTTTATTTAGGTAGAACTTTTTTAAAAGAATGGGCTCAAAAAAAGATTTCGAATTTTCCGAAAATCAAAATAATGGAGAAGGCTGTTAAGAGTGAAGGACTAAAAGTTATTTTTCTTACAAGACTATCTCCTCTTTTTCCCTTTGGCTTATTGAATTTTGCATATGGCTTGAGTGAGGTAAGACTCCTTGATTTCACACTTGGAATGATTGGAATACTTCCTGGCACATTCCTATATTGTAGCTTGGGTTCATTAGCACTTAAAGTTTCAAGTTTTGGCGACGTACTTGCAGGAAGATCCGATATGAGTTCTTTTATTTGGAGCTTAATTAGTATTGTTTCAACAATTTTGATTGCTATTTTGATTATTCGTGCAACCAAAAAAGATCATCAGAATTCTCTAGATCTTTAGGCTAATCATCGGTTTTTAAATTCCAATCTTCGATTGTGGCAAATAATATGAACCAATAAAGTCTTATTCGATTAAGTATACCTTTTTTAGAAGATAGAATTTCATACTTTGCCCGGCCACAATCAGTTTTAATTAATGAGAAGATTTTTAGTTTATTCATTTTTTTACACCTAGGATTCTCATAATAATAGCTTGAAATCATTTTCGTTAATTATTTTCACCCCAAGCTCCTGTGCTTTCTTAAATTTAGTACCTGTTTTTTCTCCTGATATTAAATAATCAGTTTTTTTACTAATTGAAGAATTAACTTTTCCGCCAGCATTTTCAATTAAATCCTTTGCTTCGTCTCTTGTGAATGACTCTAAGGTTCCAGTTAAAACAAAAACTTTACCATTTAATATGTTTGATTTATTTGAGTTGAACTTTTTAGTATTTTCTTTAAGAGGGAATCCGATTGATTTTAATTCTTTAATTAAATATTGATTATTAGAGTCACTAAACCATTTAATTATTGCATCTGTAATTTCGTTTCCAAATCCATAAATATTAGAAATATTCTCGGGTGACTCTTTTGCGCTATTGAATAATTCTTCAATACTTTGAAAGTTTTTGGAAAGATGTTTAGCATTAGTTTCACCTATATGAGGGATTCCTAAACCGTATAGCTGTTTATGCCAAGCTTGTTTTTTGGACTCATTGATTTCTCTAAGTAGCTTGTTTGCTGATTTTTCACCAAATCTTTCTAAACGTAACAGTGAATCAATTTCAAGTTTGTATAAATCTACGATTGATTTCACATATCCTGCAGTTACTAATTGATTAATTATTTTTTCACCTAATCCCTCTATATTCATAGACCCTTTACTTACCCAATGAAGTAAAAGTCCTTTGATTTTAGCTGGGCATTCAGAATTAATACACTTGGTTATTGCTTCATTAGGCTCTTGAAATAATTTAGAGTTACATTCCGGGCAATTAGGAGGAAACTTTACTAGTTCTTCACCAACTATTCTAAGTTCTTTGATAACTCTAATAACTTCAGGAATAATTTCTCCAGCTTTTCTAACAACTATCGTATCCTCATAGTGAAGATCTAAAGAAGACAGTCTTTTTGCATTATGAAGGGTTGCCCTGTTAACAGAAGTCCCTGCTAGCTCTATTGATTCAAATTCTGCCACAGGTGTAACAGCACCAGTTCGACCTACTTGGAAAATTAATTTTTTTAATTTGGTTGCTTTCTCTTCTGCGGGGTATTTGACAGCAATTGCCCATCTTGGAGCTTTGTTGGTTGATCCTAAAAAATTTTGTAGATTAAATTTATCTACTTTCACTACTATTCCATCTGTAGCATAAGGTAAAAAATTTTTTTTAATTTCCCAGTGTTCATAGTATTTATTTGCTTCATTTAGGTCTTTTGTTATTTTTGATTCTGTATTGACTTTGAAGCCAATTTCTTTTAGAAATTCAAGTGCTTCGAATTGTGATTTTGGTGGTTTTAAATTACTATCTTTTGGCCTCCAATCCTCAGGCAAATAAAGACTATAAGCAAAGAAATCGAGTTTCCTAGATGCAACTCTTTTTGGATCTAATTGCCTTAATGTTCCTGCACATGAATTTCTGGGATTTGCAAATAGTGACTGATTAGTACTTTGTCTCTCAATATTTATCTGGTTAAATATTTCTATTGGCATGAAGGCTTCACCTCTGATTTCAATCCATGAAGGTGGGTGAGTTAATAGTAATCGCAGAGGTATTGAAGCTACAGTTCGGATATTTCTAGTAATATCTTCTCCAGTTTTTCCATCTCCTCTTGTTGCAGCATTAGTTAAAATTCCATTTTCATAACGAAGTGAAATTGCATTACCATCAATTTTTAATTCACAAATTAATTTAGGGTTTGTAATTGCCTTTTCCGGATTATATTTTGAACTAATTATTTTATTAACTTTTGAATACCATTCCTTTAATTCATTAAGATTGAAAGCATTATCAAGACTTAGAAGTGGAAAATTATGATCAATTTTTTTGAAGTCTTGAGATGGAATACCACCCAATCTTTGTGATGGACTATCAGCTGTTATTAATGATGGGTTAATCCTTTCAATTTCTATTAACTCTCTATATAGTTGATCATAAATAGAGTCTGCTATTTCAGGCGAATCTAGTACATAGTAAGAGTGATTTGCTTTATTGAGTAAAGCTCTAAGCTCTTTTGCGCGTTCATAATATTGATTAGTTTTTGAGTTCACTTATAACTTTTATATTCATTACTTATTAGCTTTGGCGATACGATCAATTCGCCAATCTTCTTCGATTTTAATGAAAGTGAAGTCAAGTGGCATTTCATTTTTTTTATCTTCCGATTTCAAGTTCAACGTAAGCATAATTTGATTGTCTTCTATTCTCGGACGTCCTGATTTCAGGTTCCGATATCGATTTAATTGTAAGCTCCCTAAAAATTTAATGAAATCTTGTCTATTGACATGTTGTTTATAAGCTTTAGTTGTCAGTCTGTAGGCACCATCAATTCGACCAGCAGCAATTTGATCAAAAAACTTTTTCACAAGAGGATTTATACCTCTAGCACTAATAACAAGTTTAACAGCATTAAAAGTCCAAAAAAGTAGAAGTGCACCAACCCCTACCAAGAGAGCTTTGACTCCGATTGCTTTGATTAGAGCACTATCCATGTTTTTGATTCCGTTTAGTTAAAGATTCTGACTTATTAGCTATGAGATTAGCTTGTTTGTTATTGATAGTCAGACAGAATGTTATCGAAATAATAAAGCT
>MDTG01435429.1_pt1 | contig 21496 bp, 19 predicted proteins | sample 811421 | NCBI WGS metagenome assembly MDTG01 (sample SAMN05326645, study PRJNA326480) | marine metagenome | isolation source: seawater | place: Pacific Ocean: South East | collected 2011 | reverse complement strand
GCATCTAAGCGGGAAACTCACCTCAAAACTAGTTCTTCCTATAGAGCCGTGGTAGACCACCACGTTGATAGGCTGGATGTGGAAGCGCAGCAATGTGTGTAGCTGACCAGTACTAATAGCTCAATTGGCTTAATTTATGCACTGAAAAAAATTTTTTGTTACGATAAAAGTATTCAAATTGTGCTTTAAAAACCCCAGTTTAATAACTGGGGTTTTTTTTTAAACAAAAAATACTTTTGATTAAAATTAAGTTAGTTTATATTTTCAAATTAACTTGGAACAAATATTCCTTTAAATTGTTAACATGAAAAAAAAGATAAGACCTTTATTTTTATTTAAATAAGCAATAATGAAAAATTTTAAAAACATTTTATTTCTACTTTCTTTTGAAGAGCGTAAGAAGTTTTTTTGGGTTCTTATTATGATGTTGTTAATGGCATTTGTGGAGACGCTTGGTGTGGCATCGATCTTTCCCTTTATAGCAATTTTGACAAATCCTATTATGATTGAAACAAACATCATTTTAAATAAGATATTTCAAGTTTCAAAGATATTTGGAGTTGAAAATAATCAACATTTTTTTCTTTTACTCGGTGGATGTGTTTTTTTGATATTGATTATGTCAATTATTATAAAAGTTTTTACAGAATTTTTGCAAGTGAGATTTGTAAAAATGCTTGAGTATAGTGTTGGAAAACGCTTAATGGATAATTATCTTAATCAACCTTACAGTTGGTTTTTAAATCACAATAGCAATGAGCTTGTAAAAAATATTTTATCAGAGGTGACCCATGTAATAGAGAATGCCATATATCCATTTGCTGAAATGATGGCTAAAGGCATGGTTGCAATTTCGCTTCTAAGTTTGTTAATTTTTACTGATATTAAGCTTGCGTTATCAATTGGTTTTTCAATTGGTGGAGTCTATGGATTAATTTTTTATTTTTTAAAAAATTTTATCAACAGAATTGGTGAGGAGCGTACAAAAAATAACTATCTACGTTATAGAGTAGTAAGCCAGACTTTTGGATCTATAAAAGAAGTAAAAGTAAGTGGATCAGAAAAACTTAACTTACAGCTTTTTTCTAATTCGGCTTCTACTTACGCTCGGAGTGTGACTTATGCTCATTTAACAGGCACTTTGCCTCGTTTTATTTTAGAAGGAATCGCTTTTGCTGGCATTATGTCAATACTATTATACCTGATAGCTCAAAAAGGCACAATGAATAGCGCTTTACCTATTATTAGCCTTTATGTTTTTGCTGGCTATCGGTTAATGCCTTCATTGCAGCAGGTCTATACGTCTTTTACAAATTTAAGATATACAAGCTCTTCGCTTGATTTATTATCTAATGAGGTTAGAGAACTTAAACCATTTGTTCTGAATCAAGATAGAGGCGTCTTATCGTTTGATAAAAAAATTACTTTAAATAATATTCATTATAGTTATCCAAATACCTCATCTCCCATTTTAAAAGATATTAATCTGAGTATTTCTGCAAAATCTATCGTTGGGTTTGTGGGTCCATCAGGATGCGGTAAAACGACAGCAATTGATGTTATTCTAGGATTACTAGAACCTCAAAAAGGCACATTAGAAATAGATGGAAAGGTTATTACAAAACATAACACAAGAGCTTGGCAGCGATCTATTGGTTATGTGCCACAACACATCTATCTTTTGGATGACACTATTATTAATAATATTGCCTTTGGTGTGGATCATAAAAATATAAACCAAGAATGGATTGAAAAAGCCTGTAAAATTGCAAACTTAAAAGAATTCATAGATGAATTGCCAAAAAAACATCATACCATCATAGGTGAGGGTGGAATTAGATTATCAGGAGGACAACGTCAACGTATTGGAATTGCAAGAGCATTATACCATAATCCACGAGTTTTGATACTTGACGAAGCAACAAGTGCTTTAGATAATGAAACTGAACAAACTGTAATGAAAGCAATAAATAATCTTGGTAAAGACATCACAATTATTTTAATTGCTCATCGCTTAAATACAGTCAAAAATTGTGAAATTATCTTTAAACTTGAAAGAGGCAAACTTGTATTCCAAGGAAATTTTAGCGAATTAATGGCTTATGACAAAAAATCCAACTAAAATAAATAAAATTAGATTAGAAGGAAAAAAACCGAGTATCATTGTAGAGAAGATGGAAATTGATATTATATTAAAAATATTTTTTAACTAGTCCTTTGTAATTATTTAAATATTTTAAACATATTTAAATAAATAATAAGAGCTCCAATCTTTTATGCTCTCTATATCTGGAATTGTTTCTATAAATTTATCACAAATGGATTGAGTATTATCATCAATTATTTTAAAGCTAAATTCAGACAAAACCTCAGTTATCTCTTTTTTTGACCAAGCATTTCTGTGATTAAATGTTTTTAGATTAGCATCCTTCAATGCGTGGTCTACTAATTTTTTTGATATTTCATGAGGTGAGTTTAAACTAAATATTTTTTTTAGCTCTGAAGATGGGATTTTTGGTGGTCCATGAAATGCTTTTTTTGAAGTATAATTAACATTACCAGAGAAATGATCTCCATATTCATTATTCCAGTATCCACAAAACATCATTGCAAGTTTATTTTCAAAATTATCCTCAATCCCTTTGCTACTCCAACTCCAAATCATTTGTTCGACGCCTTTATTATTCATACTTTCCTTAATTGAGAACCTGTGTTGCTCTAAAAACCAAGAAAAATCTGGAATTTTAAGCACAAAAAGAGCATCTGATATTGCTGTTCTTTTTATTTCTGAAAGAATTTTCCAAATAACTTTATCAGATACATGTTCAAAAAAATGTGATGAATAAAATAGAGATATACTATTATCTTTAACAGGAAACTGTACGTTTTCATCAAATTTTACTTTTGTAACACCTTTTGCATCTAATTCATCATAGCATAACCAATTTTCCCAATTTCGCATTCCGCTACCAATATTTAATTTTTCTTTATTTGCAAAATTATAATAAATTGAATTTTTTTGGTTAATTGTCATTTTAGAATCTTGTAGGTTTGTCATTATTATATAGAGTTTCAAATTGCTTTAAATTTTTCAAGTGTCTTCCAAAAAAGTGCCCTTGCCAATCTTGCTCTCCATTTACTAATGATCTCATTAAAGTGACTTCTATAGAAATACGTTCGTAAGTTTTACCTGGAACTCCTTGATGTGCAATATCAGAATTGCAAAAAAAAATTACTTTTCCAGGTTTTTCATTATCTAAGCAATTAATATTATCGTCTGGGTCTTTCCATTCAAAAGATCCATAGTCACTATTTAATGGAGTAACATATATCATTATTTTTCTATGTCCTGGAAGAAATCCATCAGTATGCCAGTCATTTGGTCCAAATTTTTTTGAATTTGGTTTACTTTTCCAAATTCGAGTATTAACAAAAATAAAGGGGCTGCCAATATGTTTGCTGAACATTTGTCGAAGCTCATCATGTAATTTTTTTAAAGTTGGATTTGTTGAATTGTAGATATGTAAATTTCCAGGTAAAATATTTTCATTAAGAGTATCTCGAATTTCTTTTGAGTGATCATCAACTTTTAGAACTGGATGAATGGCTTGAGAATAAATTATTTCACCTTTAACATCAAAACATGAATCATTACAAAACTCAGTTTTTATGGACTCCAAAAGTTTATCAGACAACTGTCCGGCAGCAACATCTAAACCTTTTCCATAAATTTTGTCTACAAGCTGTGAATGTAATTTAAAAGAATCCTCAACCAAATCTATTTTTTTATTCAGTGATTTTAGCCAATTACTAATCTTACTAAATTGAATTATGAGGAATCTTTTAATCCCATTTCTTTTTATTGACTTTACTATTTTTTTTATAATTTTAATGATCATAAATTCATGTTTCAAATGTATTAAAGCGTTATTATATTAGACTTCGAAATATTTTTTATTTTAAAATCATATGCTCTTTTTTTTTTTAAACTTCTTATAACTTTTTTTACACCTTTTTTCCAATCTGAGGGTTTTATACTAAACTGTGTGCATATTTTTTCAGAAGATAGGCTTGAATTTAGTGGCCTTTTTGCTAGAGCGGGATATTCTGAAGTCGGTATCGCCTTTAGCACAGGGGTTTTTTTAAGAATCTTTTCTTCTTTTGCTATTTGAATAATGTTTTTTGCAAATTCATACCAAGAACAAAAAGTCTTTCCCGAATAATGAAATATTTCATTTGTAATATCTCCATTTTTTATAAATGGTAAAATAGTTATTATTGCTTTAGAAATGTCACCCGAATAAGTTGGGGAACCTATCTGATCTGAGATAACTGGAATTTTACGTTTCTTAGATGCTAGATTTAATATAGTTTTTAAAAAATTTTTTCCAAATTCACTAAACAACCATGATGTTCTAATTATGCAAAATTTACAATCTGAGTCCAAAATTTTATTTTCACCATCTAGTTTTGTTCTGCCATATACTCCTAATGGGTTTTTTTTGTCATTCTCTTTATAAGGACTTTCTGATAAACCGTCGAAAACATAATCAGTAGAAATATGAATTAAAAAACAATCATTATTTAGGCATTGTTTAGCAAGCATACCAACTGAAAGATTATTAACATTATTTGCTTCGTTAAAATTTTCTTCTGCTTTATCAACATTTGTATAGGCACACGTATTAATGATAATGTTTGGTTTAATTGAAATGAATTTTTTATTTAATAATATTTTATCATTTATGTCCAGCTCGTCTCTATTAAAAAAATAACACTTATAATTAGTTTTTTTTAAATATTGTTTAAGTGATTTACCTAGTTGTCCATCTGATCCTAGAATCAATATCCTCATAGCGTTTTTATTTGATTTATAATAATATTTAATTAGTTCTTTCACTAATATTTAATAGATATTGCCCATACCCATTTTGTTTCATGCTTTCACCTTTCTCTACTACATCATCATAAGAAATCCACCCGTTATGATATGCTATTTCCTCGATACACGCTATCTTTAATCCCTGTCTTTTTTCAATTGTTAGAACGAATTGACTCGCTTCGATAAGCGATTCATGTGTACCAGTGTCTAGCCAAGCAAAACCTCTACCCAAAAGCTCAACATTCATTTTATTTTTTTTTAAATATAAGTTATTTATGTCAGTTATTTCCAATTCACCTCTTTTAGATGGCTTTATTGTTTCAGCAATTGAAACTACGTCATTGTCATAAAAATATAGTCCAGTAACTGCAAAATTAGATTTTGGACTCTTTGGCTTTTCTTCAATAGACATAACTCTACCATCTTTACTGAATTCAAGAACACCAAATTGATTGGGTTTTTTTACGCGATAACCGAAAACAGTTGCGCCAGATAGATTAGAAACTGCTGATTTAAGTCTGGCAGATAAATTCTCTCCATAAAAAATATTATCCCCAAGCGCTAATGAGACATTACTGTTTCCAATAAATTTTTTCCCCAAAACAAATGCCTGAGCTAGTCCACCTGGTGATGGTTGAATACAATATTTCAAAGAAACACCAAACGAGGAGCCATCTCCTAATACTCTTTTGTATGAAGGTAAGTCTTCGGGAGTCGAAATTATTAATATTTCGTTAATACCTGAGAGCATTAAAACCGATAGTGGATAATAAATCATTGGTTTGTCATAAATAGGCAACATTTGCTTTGATACTCCTTGTGTTATTGGATAGAGTCTTTGACCTTTTCCCCCTGCTAGTATTATTCCTTTAAAATTAGGCATTTATTTTTTTCCATCAGAATTTGTAATTTAATAACTTAAATTTTACTTTTAAGGTACCATTTAATTGTTTTTTTTATACCGGACTCAAATGTTTCTTTTGGTACCCATCTTAGTTGTTTTCTAATTTTTGAGCAATTAATAGCATAACGAAAATCGTGACCAGGTCTATCTTCTACAAACCTTATAAGTTGAGAGTAATTTTTAATTTTTTTATTTTCAATTGGTGATAATTCATCTAACAATCCACAAACATGATTTGCAACGTCAATATTATTTTTTTCATTACCACCACCAATATTATAAGTTTCTCCAATAGTCCCTTTTTCAAAAACGGTAATAATTGCGTCAACATGATCTTTTACATACAACCAATCTCTTATTTGTTGACCCTTTCCAAAAATTGGAATTTCATTAAACTCAAGTGCATTTTTTATAATTTTTGGGATTAACTTTTCTTGATGCTGATGTGGCCCATAATTATTTGAGCAATTAGTAATTAGAGTTGGCAAGTAATAAGTATGATTAAAACATCTTACTAGATGATCGCTAGATGCTTTTGATGCTGAATAAGGGCTATTTGGCAGATATTGATTTTTTTCAGTAAACGCTGGCTCACTAAGAGATAGGGAACCATAAACTTCATCTGTTGAAATGTGTATAAACCTAAAAGAGGATTTTTTATCTTCTGTCAGACTAAGCCAGTAATCATAACTAGCCTTAAGTAAGTTATATGTTCCATTAATATTAGTTTTTATGAAAACATCGGGTCCCTTTATGGACCTATCTACAAATGACTCTGCGGCAAAATTAAAGATAGCTCTTGGTTTGTTCTTTTTTAAAATTGTAAATATTTCATCATAATTACATATGTCTTCTTGAGCAAAACTATAAATATCTTTTTTAATTATATCTTTTAAATTATCATTATTTGCAGCATATGTCATAATATCAATGTTAACTAATTCTTCATCAAATCTAGTAAGCCAATCTATGATAAAGTTCGAACCTATAAAGCCACTACCACCAGTCACAATAATCATTTTGATTTCCTTTTAAATTTTTATACATTGTTTATTTAAAATATTGAGCATTTTTAAATGCTATTCCGTTAAGATCTTTTTCAGAAATAATTACCTTTTTTGTTGTTGGCCATTCAATTGAAATATTTTTATCATTCCAAATTATAGTTTTTTCATTTTCTTTTTGCCAGTAACCTGTTGTCTTGTAGAGAACTTCTGCCTTAGAAGATAACGTTAAAAAACCATGAGCAAATCCTGGTGGGATCCATATCTGCTTCATATTATCAGATGATAAATTTACCCCACTCCATTGCCCAAAACTAGATGAGGATTCTCTTAAATCCACAAAAACATCATATATCTCTCCAGATATAACTCTAACTAATTTTCCCTGAGGGTTTGGAAATTGATAATGAAGGCCCCTTAATGTTCCTTTAGTTGAAATACTGTGGTTATCTTGAACAAATTCATGATTAATTTTTAACAGATCATTAAATATTTTTTTGTTCCAACTCTCAAAAAAAGAGCCTCGATTATCAGAATAAACTTTTGGTGATAAAACATAAACACTTTTAAAAAAAACTTTATTAATTTTTAAGCTCACCTAATAACTCCTTACGTTATAATAAATAAATTAACTTTTTTGATGAGGATATTACATAAATTGAAAATAATTTAACAATTTGTTTTACATTTTATTTTGCTATTTTCTTATTAAATATTTAGATATAAGACAGTTTTACAACATATTTTTTAACTTCATCTTGATATCCATTATGTATTGAATAGATATAAGAGTGTGATACTTAATCGTCAAAAAAAATATGAATAATCGTAAGAAAATCTATATTGCTGGAGCAGGAGGAATGTTAGGTGAAGCGTTTTATCAGGTTTTTGGTGGTGAATATGAAATTAAATGCACAGATATAGATGTAAATGATGAATGGATTTCTTATTTAGATTTTAGAGATTACGAATCTTATGCTCTAGATGTTTTAGACTTTAAGCCAGATTACCTTTTTCATTTGGGCGCCTTTACTGATCTCGAATTTTGTGAGCAGCATCCTGATGAAACTTTTGTAACTAATACCTTATCAGTTGAAAATGCAGTATATATTGCTCAAAAATTAAATATTCCTCTTTTATATATTAGTACCGCTGGTATCTTTGACGGAAAAAAACAGTTGTATGATGATTGGGATATGCCAAACCCACTAGGGCAATATGCAAGAAGCAAATATGCTGGAGAAATCTTTGTACAAGGACATAGTTCTCGTTATCTGATTTGTCGCCCTGGCTGGATGATGGGTGGTGGTCCTAAGAAAGACAAGAAATTTATCCAGAAGATTATGTCTCAATTAAAAAAAGGCAAAACCGAACTTCATATTGTTAACGACAAATTAGGTACACCAACATATACACATGATTTTGCTAACAACGTTAAACAGCTTCTCCAAAAAGAATATTGGGGATTATATAATATGGTTTGTAACGGATTAACAGATCGTTTTGAGGTGACTAATGAGCTGATTAATATCTTGGGTTTGAACAATAAAGTAAAATTAATCTCAGTAGATTCATCTTATTGGCAGGCAGAATATTCTGCTCCTAGACCCCCTAATGAGCGTCTGATAAATAAAAAATTAGATATGAGAGGCTTAAATGTGATGAGGGATTGGCGTTTGTGCCTAAAAGAATATATGGAAAAATATTATGATGGATATTTAACTTGATGGAAAAAAACCTTGTTTCAGTGGTCATACCAGCTTATGATAATCCAGATTATACACGTAAAACCATACAGTCTATTATCAATCAATCTCACAGACCAATTGAAATAATTTTATCAGACGATAATTCACCAAATAGTTTAAAAGTGGTAGTCGATGAAAAAAGAAACGAGTGTGGGCCAGATTTAGAAATAAAATATTATCGTCAAAAAAAAAACCTTAATTACTACTTTAATTTACAGTTTGTTTTAGGCGAAGCAAACGGCAAATATGTAGTTTTGCTTGATCATGATGATTGGATGATCGATCAATATTATTTTGCTGATGCTATCAAGGCAATAGAAGCTGATTCAAATTGTTACATGAGCATAGCAAATACTTTCATGGAAAATACTCCAGAGACTTTTCTAAATTTTTATTATCAAAATTGGCATTACGTTGATGGTACTTATTTAATGAAAAAAGAACTTTTTCAGAACACTCTTCATCCATCAAGAAGCGCAGTGTTATTGAACCTAGATAAGTTAAAAGAGCTAAATTATAAGCAGTTTTTTATTTCAAAGGAAACCGGAGAAAGTCTAAACACTATGCCTGACGAGGGTTTTGTATTAATTTGTCTTTTGGCTGCAATCGGTAAAATTGCACTTACTGGCAGAATAGTCAGTGTAAGAGGACTGCCACCAGACTCTCTTTCAAGGGTTGCGTGGGGAGGAGGCCAAAAAATGTTTATTCCTTATTTTTTACTTTATGAGCATTTTTTACGCACTGGTAGTAAAGATGGTATTCAGACTATGATTATAAATTTAGTAATGCGCCACCCTTGCCAAAATATTAACTTTAAAATGTTGAAATATTTGAATTATAAACGTTCCGCTATTATGTTTATGATTTTAGGGGTCATTTGGTTTAACCTTAAATGGATAATTTTTACTCCTCTTAAATTTTTAAGAAAATTAATAGTTAGCCTCTTAAAGAGATTTTTACTTTAGATTAGCGGATGATAAAATATAAAAAATTTATTAATATTTAACTTTATACCGAAATGAAAATTTAAAAATTACAAAAAGCATGAAAAAATTATATATTACTGGTGGATGTGGATATGTTGGATCTTTAATGATACAGAAATTTTTAAAAAAATATAATATACATAATGTCGATACCCAATGGTTTGGTAATAAATTAATAAAAAATAATAACCTAGTAAACGTAAAAGAAGATATAAGAAATCTCAACGGAGAATTTATTGAAAAAAATACTTATGCAGTTGTTCATTTGGCTAATATTGCTAATGATCCAAGTGTGGAACTTGATCAAACTCTTTCTTGGGAAGTAAACGTTTTGGCAGCAAAAAATTTAATCGAAACAAGTATAAAAGCAGGAGTAAAAAAATTTATCTACGCAAGCTCAGGAAGTGTTTATGGAGTAAAAAATGAGCTTAAAGTTACAGAAGATTTAGAGCTAGTACCAATTTCAACATATAACAAGACAAAGATGATATGTGAAAGGCTTTTATTAAGTTATAGAGACGAAATTGATGTGTATATTATAAGACCCGCAACTGTGTGTGGTTTATCCCCAAGAATGAGATTTGATGTGAGTGTAAATATGTTAATTTTGCAAGCATTAAAAAACAAAAAAATAACTATTATGGGAGGTAATCAAACCAGACCCAATATCCATATTAATGATATGATAAGTGTATATGAACATATTCTTACTAGTGATATCGAGCAAGGAATATACAATGCTGGTTTTGAAAATATCTCAATTTTAGAATTAGGTAAAAAAATACAAAGCAAGATTGATTGTGAAATTGAAATAATTGAAAGCAATGACCCAAGATCATACAGACAATGCTCAGATAAACTTCTTGAAACTGGATTTGAACAAAAATTTGACGTAGACAATGCAATAGATCAAATTTCTGATGCTTTTTACAACAACAATCTTGTTGATGATGAGTCCTGTTACACAGTTAAATGGATGAAAAACAAGGTTTTAAATGGGTAAAGAAATTAATTTATTAGCTAAATATCCAAAAACAAATAGAGATCTAACTAAGAGATTAGAAAGCAAATCAGAAGAAATTAGATCAGTGGCAAGAAAATTTGGTAAAGAATTTTTTGATGGTGAAAGAAAGTTTGGTTATGGAGGGTTTTCGTATAATTCAAAATACTGGTCTGAAGTTGTTAAAGATTTTAGTGAATATTACAATTTAGACGATGGAAGTAAAATTTTAGATATTGGATGTGGAAAAGGTTTTATGATCTATGATTTTTTAAAATACAACAGCAAATATGTGGTTAAAGGTATTGATATTTCAAGTTATGCAATAGAAAACTCTATGCCTGAAATAAAAGAAAAATTAGAGGTTGGTGATGCAAAAAAATTAAATTTTGAAGATAATTCTTTTGATTTGGTCATTTCAATTAATACAATACATAATTTAAAAAAAGTCGAGTGTGCAAAGTCATTGAGAGAAATTGAGAGAGTTTCTAGAAAACACAAATTTATTGTTGTAGATGCTTATAAAAATGATGAGGAAAAAAAGAGAATGTTTGCTTGGAATTTAACAGGTAAAACTATAATGCATGTCGATGAGTGGAAACTATTTTTTAAGGAAAATCGTTATACTGGAGATTACTTTTGGTTTACCCCATGAATCTAACTAAGAACGAATTAATTAGATATTATAATAACTTATATAAAATTCGTGAAACTGAATTAAGAATTGTTAAAGAATACCCAAATCAAGAAATTAGATGTCCAGTTCATCTTTCTATTGGTCAAGAAGCCCCATCAGCTGCAGTTAATATTTTTTTAAAAAAAAATGATTTTGCAATAAGTTATCACAGGTCACATGCTCACTATATTGCAAAAAACGGTAATTTAAAAAAAATGATTGCAGAGATTTATGGAAAAGAGAGTGGCTGTAGTTCGGGAGCTGGTGGTTCAATGCACTTAGTTGATTTAAAAAAAAATTTTTTAGGTAGCACAGCGATTGTTTCAAACTCAATACCTGTTGGAGTTGGTTACGCTTATTCATTAAAATATTATAATAAAAATTCAAGAATCTGTATATATATAGGAGATGCAAGTTGTGAAGAGGGAGTATTTTTTGAATCTTTAAATTTTGCAATATTAAAAAACTTACCAATAATATTTTTTTGTGAAAATAATAAATATTCTGTTTATTCAAATTTAGAACAAAGACAGCCAAGAAATAGAAAATTATATAAACTTGCAAAATCATTTGGAATTCAAACCTTTCACCTCAACTCATTAGACCCAGTAAAATTTTGCTCAAATTTGAAAAAAGTTATGATGATTAAAAAACCTCTATTTATAGAAGTTGATACGTATAGGTATTATGAACACTGTGGACCAAATAAAGATGATTATTTGAATTACAGACCAAAAAAAGAAGTGGAATTATGGACCAAAAAAGATCCAGTAGATTTAACTGAAAAATTTTTATTAAGGAACAGAATCTTAGAAAAGAAAAATTTATTGAAAATAAAAAAAAAAATATTAAAACAAATTTCGGATGCTTTTAATTTCGCAAAAAAAAGTAAAAAGCCTAGTTATATAAAATATTTAGATTTGCAAAATTATTAAATGAAAAAAAAATATATCTTTTCTGAGGTGGTTAATTTGACTTTAAAAGAGATTATGCGGTCTAATAATAAGACAGTTTTATTCGGGTTGGGTGTTGATGATCCGAAAGGCATATTTGGTACAACAAAAAATCTCAAAGAAATTTTTGGAAATGAAAGAGTATTTGATATGCCTGCATCAGAAAATGCAATGACAGGAGTAGCAATTGGAATGAGTTTAAACAAAATGATCCCTATAATGAATCACCAAAGAATGGACTTTTTCCTCTTAGCAATGGATCAGCTTATAAATAATGCAGCTAAATGGAAATACATGTTTGGAGGACAGCAAAAAACACCAATTATTATAAGACTAATTGTCGGGAGAGGTTGGGGCCAAGGACCTACTCATTCACAAAATTTTCAAAATATGTTTGCAAGTGTACCAGGACTAAAAATATATATTCCCTCATTTCCTTCAACAGTTAGAAACATTTTATATGATGCTATTAAAAGTTCTGATCCAGTCTTAATTATAGAGCATAGGTGGTTGCATAATATGAGTGAAAAAATTGATTTTAAGATTAAACCAAAAAAAGTTAATTTTATTAAAAAAATTAAAAAAGGGAAAGATTTAACAATAGTCTCTAGTTCTTACTCAACTTTTGAAATTTTAAAACTTTACGATGTCTTAGAGAAAAGTAAAATTAGCTTTGAACATTTAGATATCAATTTACTAAAGCCTTTTAATGTAGATTTAGTTTACAAATCAGTAAAAAAAACTGGAAAATTACTAATCTTAGATAATAGTGTCCATAAATATTGTTCTTTTGGAGGTCATTTAATTTCAGAGTTGGTTTCTCGAAAAAAAAATATATTTAAAAAAGAGCCAATAAATTTAAATTTACCAGATATTCCTTCACCAACCAGTTACCATTTATCAAAATATTTTTATAATAATTTAGAGGATATTTGTAAAAAAATAGGTGATTTATTTAACAAAAAAATAAAATTACCTAAAAATACTCACAAACATGATATTCCCGACCCAAATTTTAGAGGACCTTTTTGAAAACTAAAGTTTTAATACTGGGTGGATCAAGTTTTGCAGGTTCAAGCTTTATAAATTTTTTAATCCAAAAAAAAAAATATAAAGTTTTAGGCACCTATAATTCAAAAAGAAATTTAAAAAAATTAATTTTTAGAAAAAAATTAAAAGAATTTAAATTAATTAAGTTAAATTTAAATAGCAATAAAAATTCACTACTTAAAATTATAAAGTCATTCAAACCTGAGTATATTTTTGATTTTGCCTCAGTATGTATGGTTAACGAAAGCTGGGATAAACCAAATTATTATTTGAGGGTTAATTTAAATTCAAAAATTAATTTTTTACAAAATATGCATAATTTATCTTTCATTAAAAAATTTATATACGTTAGTACTCCAGAAATATTTGGTTCAACATTAAAACCAGTAAAAGAAAACTCTTTAATTTTTAATCCAAGCACACCTTACGCAATATCAAAACTTTCATTTGAGCAATTTTTAATGGCGTATCAAAAAAATTTTAGCAGCAAGGTTATTATTACAAGATTTTCAAACTTTTATGGAAGAGGACAGTTAGAGTACAGATTAATTCCTAAATTATTGAAATGCATCAGAAATAATTTAAAATTTCCAATTCATGGAAAGGGTTTAACCAAAAGAGATTTTATTTTTGATGAAGACTTTAATAATGCTTTTTATAAAGTTCTTACGCAAGGTAAGTTAGGAAAAATTTATCATTTTTCAACAAATCATTATGTGACCATAAAAAGTATAGTAGAAATTATTTGTAAACTTAAAAAAGTAAAATTTCACAAAATTGTTTATAAAACCTCAGAAAGGAAAGGAAAAGATAAATATTATTATTTAGACTGTAGTAAAACATCTAAAGAATTGAAATGGAAACCTCAAAATAAGCTAATACAAGGTTTAAATAAAACAATTAAATACTATGATGAAAAGATATGAATAAAAACTTTTTAATTGAACAATATAAAAATGATAAAAAAATGAGTATGTCTCATAATTATTTAAGTAAACAATTTTTAGATTATAAAAAAATTTTTAAAAAAATTGAGAAAGTAATCAAATTTAATGATTTTACTTTAGGCCTCGAAGTTGATGAGTTTGAAAAAAATATATCAAAATTATTGAAAACTAAATTTGTAGTTGCAGTTGGAAGCGGCACAGATGCTATAATGTTAAGTTTAAAATCTTTAGGAATAAGAGAGGGAGATCAAGTAATCACAACACCTTATACATTTTATGCAACAATAGGAGCAATAGTAACTGCTGGAGCCAAGCCCGTGTTTGTTGATGTTGATGAAGATTACAATATTAATACTGAAAAAATAGAGAATAAAATAAACAAAAAAACTAAAGCTATATTACCTGTTCATTGGAGTGGTAGAATTTGTAATATGAGAAAAATTAAATCAATTTCCTTGAAGTATAAAATTCCAATTGTTGAAGATGCCTGCCACGCTATTTCAGCTACTTATTATAAAAATTTCGCAGGTAAGTTTGGAGATTTTGGTTGCTTTAGTCTGCACCCATTAAAAAATTTAAACGTTTGGGGTGATGGAGGTTTTGTGATCGCAAAAAATAAAAAACATTATGAAACTTTAAGATTAATGAGAAATCATGGTTTGGTTGAAAGGAACAAAAATTTGATATTTGGTTATAATTCGAGATTAGACACAGTCCAAGCAGTTATAGCAAATCATCTTATAAAAAAAATAAAAAAAATTACCGATAAAAGAATTAATAACTCTTTATATTTAGAAAAAAAATTAAAAACTATCAAAGGATTAGTTTTTAAAAAAAGATTTAAATATTTAGTGGAAGTTTTTCATTTATATGAATTTAGATTACAAAATTCTAAATTAAGAGATCCTTTAGTAAAATATTTGAGAAAAAATAATATTGATGCAAAAATACATTATCCAATACCTATGCATCTTCAGCCAGCAGCAAAAAAGTACGGTTACAAAAAAGGTGATTTTCCGATGACAGAATTAATAGCAAACACAACAATATCACTTCCTGTCCATGAGTTTATTTCAACAAAACAATTAAAGTATATGACCGAAAAAATTAAAAAATTTTTTTATGAAAGTTAAGTTTACAGATTTTAAAAAAGAATTTTTTCTATTAGAGAGAGATTTATGTAATTCCTTTAAAAATATAGGAAGAAATGGAAGTTATATTCTTGGCAAAGATTTAAAAATTTTTGAAAATAAAGTAAAAAAAAACTTAGGTGTAAAGTATGTTTTGGGTGTAGGTAATTGGACAGAAGGAATGATTATGGTTTGTAAGGCACTCAATTTTAGTACAGATGATGAAATAATTACAGTTTCGAACTCATTTATAGCAACTTGCGGTGCAATTTCATATGCAGGATGTAAGCCAATTTTAATTGATGTTGATGAAACACTCAATATGGATGTCAATCTCTTAGAGAAAAAAATTACGAAAAAAACTAAAGCTGTAATGCCTGTACACTTATCAGGTATTCCGTGCAAAATAGATCAAATAAAAAAAATTTGTAAAAAGTTTAATTTGATTTTGATAGAGGATGCGGCACATGCTTTTGGTGGAAAATACAAAAATGAATATTTGGGAACATTTGGTGATATTGGAATTTTCAGTCTTCATCCAAGAAAAAACCTTCATGTATTGGGAGATGGTGGAATTATTATCACAAAAAATAAAAAACTATATAAAAAATTACAATTATTAAGGAACCATGGCTTAAAGAATCGAGACGAGTCAATAATATGGGGTACTAATTCAAGGTTAGATAATATGCAGGCAAGCTTTGGCAATATCATGATAAGCAAAATCAGTAAATGGAATAAAAAGTTTTTTAATATAGCAAATTATTACTCTAAAAATTTAAAACATCTTGTCCAGACCCCGATATATGACAGTAGAGTTTCAAAGCCCACATTTCATCAATATATTATTCGGACCACAAAGAGAGATGCTTTAAGAATTTTTTTGTATAAAAAGGGGATAGAGACTGCAATTCATTACCCAAAACCTGTACACAAACAAAAAGCCTTTACAAATAATTATGGAAATATAAGGCTGAAATATACTGAAAGATATGCAAAACAGATACTTAGCTTGCCAATACATGCATTTTTAGATGATAAACAAATTAAGTATGTTGTAGACAATATTAAACTTTTTTTTGATCAAAAATAATATGCTTATAATCCTCTTTACGATTTAATGTAAAGTTTAAATTTTAAAAAATACATCTAAATAAAAAATTTACTTTTATAATTTAATTAAAGGTCTTAAAACTTTTCCATTTTTAAGATCTTTTATCGCATAATTTATTTGATTAAAATTATATGATTTTTCTTGGAATATTTTATCAAAATTTTTAATTTTTTTAAAAATTTTAAAAATTTTTACACAGTTTTTTTCATAATCAAAACCCCCACCCCAAGATCCAATGATTTTTTTTCCTCTAATAAAATCAAATGGATCTAATTTGATTTTTTTACCTTTGCTTGGATGAGACGCAAAAATCATTTTTCCGTTACTTTTTAAAATATTAAAACCATTTTCAATACCTTTTGTAGAGCCAGAAGTTTCAATGACATAGTCAAAGTAGTCTTTAAATTTATTAGATGTACTCTTGTCAAAAAATAAATAATTTATTTTTCTTTCGCTTTTAATTAATTTCTTTAAAAAATTTAATCTATTTTTACTCACATCAAATCCATAAACTTCTTTAAACACAAAGTTTAAACCTGTTAATAAAGCTGACACTCCAACACCACCCAAACCTATGAATGCAATTCTTTTATTTTTTGAACTAGTTATGTTGCTTAAAATCATCCCTGATCCGGTCGGAAATGCGCACCCTAAAATAACCCCTTTTCTTAATGATATGTCTTTGGGTAATTTTAAAAGTCTATTTTCGGAGACTATCGAAAAATTACTAAAAGTTGTAACACTGCCACTGTTAATTTTTTTCAATTTATCAAAATATGTTGGATTTTTAGACTGTATGCCACTACATTTTAACCATGTTAAAATTACCCGATCCCCCCTTTTTACCTTTTTAACACTTGAATGTTTATCTACTACTATACCTGTGGCCTCGTGGCCCAATAGATGAGGTATATGTTTCTTATTATTCCTACCATTACAAATTTCATAAATTTGACTTTTGCAAACACCTGTAAAATAATTTTTAACTAGAACTTGGCCATATTCTAAATCTTTAAATTTAATACTATTTGATATTTTAAGTGGGGCATTTAATTTATTTAAATATGCTGCTCTCATTTATTTCGTATATCAAATTATTTAATGTATTCCAATATTAGCTCAAAATTAGAGAATTTTTAATCTTCATTCCTCCTAGATATTTTTTTTACTAATTAGTTTTTATATCTTCTGAGTTTATATAAATCTTTATCTTTCTTTAAACGAAGCAATAAGCTTCGTGAACCCCACTTATCAAACTTAAGACTAATATTTCTTCCACTTATTTTGGAAGAGTGTTTAAACATCCAATCAACACATAAATTTAACCTGTTAAGATCGTTTTTATTATCTTTTTTTATAATTTTTCTAGCCAATTCTTTATTTTTAAAATTTTTTATTTTTGATTTTAATGTTGCCTCGTGAATATTGGTATTAATCCAACCAGGTCCCAATATGCTAACGTCTATTTTTTTTTCTTCATAATCTAATAATTCAGCAAATTTAATTAATAGTATCTTAGAAAGTGTATAAGAGGAGTAGTATTTTATTGCATTATTTGTTCCACCTCCAGCAAAGAATAATATTTTTCTTTTTTTCTTATTATTTTTTAGAATAGAGTTCAAAATATTAGATATAGATATAAAATTTACTTGTATAGAATTGTTCCAATTTTCAAATTTGACTTTTGTAAATTTTTGAACAGGATTTAAATCTCCATTACAAAAAATTATGTGTGTCCAATCTTTATGATATTTTAAAATAAAATTACAAAAATTTATTACAGAATTTTTATTTGTAAGATTAACTTTTTTTAAAACAAGGTTATTATTTTTTGAAATTGATTTTAAATCATTATTAGTTTTTCTATATGTCCCAATAATTTTATTAAATTTTAAATAATAAGAAGATAAAGAATGACCAAAATCACTAGAAATTGAAATGATTATAATTTTTTTGTTTTTCAACATAAGAGTATAGATTATACAAGACTTTCATCAAATAACATCAGTTTTTATATTTACACTTAATTTAGTTAAATTTTATTAGTCAATATATTTTATCAACTGCCATTAATATTAAAAAGTTTTTAAATTCTCTAGTATGAATAAGTCTTATAGTTGATATACAAATAAAATATTTATAATTAATATAAAATAAGATAAGACTTTAAAAAAAAAGTTTATTCAAATAATGCAAGTATCAGATTATATAGCAAAGTTTTTAAAAGAAATTGGTGTTAAAAAAATTTTTGCTGTAACTGGTGGAGCTTCATTGCATTTAATACATTCTGCACAAAAACAAAAAGGTTTAAAATTAGTATTCCCAATTAGTGAACAAACTTGTGCGATGGCAGCAGAAATGCATTATAGAGTTACAGGGAATATTGGTGCAGCTTTTGCAACCAGTGGTCCAGGAGTTACAAATTTAGCAACAGGGATTTGTGGAGCATATTTCGACTCTGTTCCTTGTTTATATATTACGGGTCAAGTTAGTACAACAAGGTCAAATAAAGGCACAGGTGTTAGACAGATAGGCTTCCAAGAGACAAATAGTGTTGAAATGTATAAGACAGTAACTAAATATTCTGCAAGAGTAGATAAAGCTGAAGATATAAAATTTCATTTAGAAAAAGCTCTTGATATCGCAAAAAGTGGAAGAATGGGACCTGTATTAATTGATGTTCCAGATGACATACAAAGAAAAAAAATTGATCCCAAAAAATTAAAAAGTTATGTGAAAAAAAAAAATATCGTTAAAATTAAATCATTATCAAACAACAAAAATAAAATTAATCGACTACTTCAAATGATTTCAAAGTCTCAGAGACCTATTATTATAATTGGTTGGGGTTTGCATTTATCAAATGCATACAAAGAAATATATAAATTTATTAAAAAATTTAAAATACCAGTTGTATCAACGTGGGCAGTTGCCCATACATTAGATTATTTAGACCCACTGAGTCTTGGCACTTTTGGCACTCATGGGACTAGATATGCAAATTATGCAGTTCAAAATTCTGATCTGATTTTATCTATAGGCTCAAGATTAGACACGAAAGCAACAGGCTCGCCAATTACTACATTTGCTAGATCAGCAAAAAAAATTATTATTGATATTGATAAATCTGAAATAGATAAATTTAAAAAATTTGGTTTAAAGATTGATTTATCAATCGATCAAGATTGCAAAAAATTTTTAAATAATTTGTTAAAAATTAAATGGATAACTAAAAAAAATAAATTTAAAAAATGGAAAGATCAAATCGTATCCTGGAAAAAAAAATATCCAATATGTTTACCAAAATATTATAAAGAGAAGGAGGTTAATCCTTATGTATTTGTTGATCAAATCTCAAATGAATTAAAAAAAGACGATATTATAATTGTAGATACTGGATGTACAGTCGCTTGGACAATGCAGGCTTTTAAATTTAAGAAAGGTCAAAAACTTTTTCATGATTTCAATAATACCGCTATGGGATGGTCAATACCTGCAGCTATTTCTGCATCTATACTATCAAAAAATAAGAGAATTATTGTGTTAGTAGGAGATGGATCATTATCATTTATGCTTCATGAATTATCCTTAATAAAAAAACTCAATTTATCAATTAATATATTTTTAATCAATAATAGTGGACAGTCAATGATTAGACAAACGCAAGATCAGTGGTTATCATCAAATTATTTAGGATCATCATATGAGGGAGGATTGGCAAAAATTGACTTTTGTAAAGTCGTCAAAGCTTATGGTATTAGCACATCAAAAATTAAACATAATCATAAGATATCAAAAGAAATAAAAGAATGTTTAAAAAATAAGCAAAGTTTTTGCGAGGTAGTAATTAGTAAAAATAAACGTGTTTTACCACAAGTTAAGTTTGGACGTCCAAATGAAGATCAAGAGCCTTTATTACCTGAAAATGAGTATTATCAAAATATGATAATTAAACCGATTGCAAGATGATTCAAAAATTTCTTTCAATTAGTGACATAGTTAAATCTCTTAAAAAAAATAAAAAAACTATTGGATTGTGCCATGGTGTATTTGATGTGTTACATTATGGTCATCTGAAGCATTTTGAGGCAGCTAAAAAAAAATGCGATTATTTATTTGTATCAATTACTTCTAGTCAATTTATTAAAAAGGGACCTAACAGACCAATAAACAATGATAATGAACGTCTTTTCTTTTTAAAAAATTTAAAATTAATTGATCATGCATTTTTTGCTAAAGGTGAAAGCGGTGTTGATAGTATAAATCTAATTAAACCAAGTTTTTATTTTAAAGGAAATGATTATAAGAAAAATACATCAGATAAAACAAAAAAAATATTATACGAAATTGATGCAGTTAAAAAAAATAAAGGAAAAATTATTTATACAAATGAGAAACAAATGAGTTCTTCAAAAATAATAAATCAATTGGGCATTAGCCTTAACGAAAAACAAACGAAATTTTTGAAACAAGTTAAAAGAAAAGATAGTTTTAAATCTATAATAAATGCTTTGGATAAATTAAAAAAAGATAAAGTGCTTGTTGTAGGAGATTTAATTATAGATCGATATATCTATGGAAATGTTCTCGGAAAGTCAGGAAAAGAACCACACATGGTTTTTAAACAAATTAAGAAGGATTTATATTTAGGTGGTTCAGCAATAATTGCAAATCACTTATCTGACTTTATTAAAAAAATTACTCTTATCTCTGATTTTGGTTATGAAACAGAAATTAAAAAATTATTAAAAGATCATTTAAAAAAAAACATAAAATATTTACCAATCTTGCCAAATAAAAAATATAAATCATCTATAAAAACTAGATTTGTTGACTCTTTAACTAAATATAAGTTATTTGGCTCTTATATAATTTCAAGTCTAGAATTTTCAAAATTTTATAGAAAATTGAATTTAGAATTGAATAAAGAAATAAAAAAAAATGATATAATAATAATTTCAGATTTCTCTAATAATTTTTTTGATAAAATGTCTCTAAGTAAAATTGCAAAATCTAAAAAATTTACAAGTGCAATGGTTCAAAAAAATTCAAATAATCCCTCATTTTTTTCATTAAATTATATCAAAAACTTTGATTTATTG
>MDTG01232166.1_pt1 | contig 21496 bp, 19 predicted proteins | sample 811421 | NCBI WGS metagenome assembly MDTG01 (sample SAMN05326645, study PRJNA326480) | marine metagenome | isolation source: seawater | place: Pacific Ocean: South East | collected 2011 | reverse complement strand
ATAGAGTTTTAGCAAAATCAGGTGCCATGAGTGGTTACCGTTGGGGAATTGAACGAAAGAAAATATTAATAGCATACGAGGCGATTAAAAACAAGAATTAGAAAGTTTACCTTGAAGTAATACCTCATTAAGATTTAGGTATTATATACATAACTAAATTATTTATCATAGGAAATGAATGAAAAAAATCCAATTCAATAACTTTTTTTATCAATATAAAATATTAATAATCATCACATTGCTACTTTTTATAGGATTTTTCACTACCTCTTTTTTCTCTTACAAAATTGCTACAGATCTTGCAAAAAATGAACTTAAATATAAATCTTTACCCTTAAGTAGTGATAATGTATATTCAGAGATACAAAGAGATATCTTAAAACCAAACCTAGTTTCTTCACTTATGGCTCAAGATACATTTATGATAAATTGGATGATAGATGGAGAACAAGACATAAAGCAAATTACAACATATCTTTCAACTATTATGAATAAATATAATACCTCAAGTAGCTTTTTAGTATCAGATAAAACAAAAAACTATTATTATCCAAAAGGTATTTTAAAAGAAATGTCTCCTAATAATAAAAGAGATATTTGGTTTTATAGAGTTAAAAATATTGTAGATGAATATGAGAGCAATATTGATATTGATTTAGCTGCAAATGATTCTATTACAATTTTTACAAACTATAAAGTAAAAGATTTTAATGGAAATTTTTTAGGAGCAACTGGTGTTGGTTTAAAAACTTCACATGTTAGTAATTTGTTAAAAACTTATAAAGAAAAATATAATCATGAAATATACTTAATAAATAAAGATAATAAAATCTTAATTAGTTCAAAAGATAAACAAGATACTTATAGCAAAGATAACTTTATGCATAAAGTTATAAATACCTTTAATAAAAATGATTTATCTACACAAGAATATTATAAGAATAGTGAGAAATATATATTAAATATCAGATATATAGATGAATTAAACTTATATTTATGTGTAGAAGCAAAAGAGGGTTATTTTACAAAAGAATTAGAAGAAACATTTTATATAAATATCCTAATCTTTTCTATTATCATTCTTATAATCATGGTTTTTATTATTCTATATATAAAACGTCAGCAGGAGATATTAAAAAATATTGCAAAAACAGATAAATTAACCTCTTTACAAAATAGAAATAATTTCGATTCAATATTTGAAGGACTTTTTAATTCAAAAAGAAAAGATGAAAAAGATTTAACTATTTTAATATTTGATATAGATAATTTCAAAAAAATAAATGATGAGTTTGGACACCTAGTTGGTGATAAAGTTCTAATTGAAGTAGCAAATATTTTTAAAAGTACCTTTAGAAATTCAGATATTCTTGTAAGATGGGGTGGTGATGAATTTGTTGCATTATTGCCAAAAATTAAAGAAGAAAAAGCCTATAGATTAACTAAAAAATTAAGTCAGAATATTAATAATAATGAAACACTCTTTAATTTATTAAAGCAAAAAATCACAATAAGTGTAGGTTTGCACTCAAAAAAAGATGAAACTTCAAAAGAAGAATTATTTTCAAAAGCAGACAAAAATTTATATCAAGCAAAACAAGAAGGTAGAGATAAAATAGTATATTAATTTTATATACCACCAAATGAACACTGAAAAAATATAAACTTCTTGAAACAAAGGAGTTTATATGTCTTATACTAAGAAAAGATACTTAGTCTATATCTTTATTACAATATTTACATTTACAATGCCATTTATCACAATTGACAACAATCACATCTTACTTTTATCTTTCGATAAATTACAGTTTCATTTTTTTGGTTTTGTTTATAATGTAAATGAGTTATATGTTATGCCATTTTTACTAATGTTTTTATTCATTGGTATTTTTGCTATGACTACACTTTTTGGTCGAGTTTGGTGTGGGTGGGCTTGTCCTCAAACTATATTTAGAGTTATTTATCGTGATTTAATTGAAAGTACAATCTTAGATATTAGAAGAATAAAAAATAAACAAAAAGAGCTTGATTATTCTAAGAAATCTATTCACTTAAAAAAATATATTTCTATTTTTCTTTGGCTTATAATTACAATTGTAATTTCTACAAATTTTATGTGGTATTTTGTACCTCCCGAAGATTTCTTTCTCTATATTCAAAATCCAAGTGAACATATGTTTATGATAATATTTATGTTATCTGTAGCACTATTTTTAGTATATGATATTGTATTTATGAAAGAAAACTTTTGTGTCTATATTTGTCCTTACTCAAGAGTTCAATCTGTTTTATATGATGATGATACAAAACAGATCGTATATGATACTTCAAGAGGTGGAGATGTTTATGTAAATGCAGAAAAATCTATTTTTAAGATGAAAGAGTGGAATTCAAATGAAGAGTGTACTACTTGTGAAGCTTGTGTAAAAATATGTCCTGCAAATATTGATATTAGAAAAGGTTTACAAGTTGAATGTATTAACTGTTTAGAGTGTGCTGATGCATGTGATATTGTTATGGGAAAACTTGGCAAAAAATCTTTAATAAACTGGGGAAGTACAAATAGTGTTATCAATAAAAAGACTACAAAACTTTTAACTAAAAGAAATATATCTTATTTTGTTTCACTTATTTTATGTATTATTCTTGCTATTGTTTTTGCATCTAAAAAAGAACCATTTTTACTTAATATAAATAAAACTACTAATCTTTATAAAATCAAAGAAGAGCAAAAAGTTACAAATAATTATATTTTAACTTTTCATAATACCCAAGATAAAACATATACTTTTGATATAAAACTAGAAGATAATGAAAATTTTGCAATTAAAAGATTTAAAGCTTTTAAACTTGAACCAAATAAAAGAGTAAAGAAGATATTTATTGTAGAGACTAAAAAGAGACTATTTATCTCAAAAACACAAAATTCAGCCTTGAAAATAAAAATAAATTCATTTGCACTCGAAAATGAAAATATTAGTCTTTCAAGAGAGCTTTCATTTATTTATCCAAGAAGTGATTTAATCAAATGATTTTTCAAAAAAGAGGGTGAATTTTGCTCCCTCTTTTTTATTAACTAGCTCTATTTTTCCCTCAAAACTCTCTTCAACAATTAATTTAACTAAATAAAGCCCAATTCCAGAACCTTGTTCTTTTGTTGAAAAGTATGGCTCAAATACTTTCTCTTTATTTTTCTCTTTTATTCCACCTGCATTATCGCTAATTGAAATTATAACCTCAGCATTAGAAGAAGTTACTTCTATTTTTATATATGGTTTTTCAGTACTTTTCAAAGCATCATTAGCATTTGAAAGAAGAGCTAATATTACTTGTGATAATTCATTTTTAACCCCATATATTTTTATATCTTCATTTGTATTAAAGATAAACTCTAAATCAATATTATTTTTTTTAAAATCAGCACTTAAAATTGTAAGACATGAGTTTATTGCTTCTTGTACAGAAAAATTCTCTTTTTGTTTTGATGGTGCATAAAAACCTTTGAAATCATCAATTGTTTTTGATAAAAACTCTAACTGCATACTTGCTTGACTTATTTTCTTTTCTAAATATACCTCATCAAGTTTCTTATTTTCAAAACGTTTTTTAATATTGATTAATATATAAGCTATATTATTTAAAGGTTGTCTAAATTGATGTGTTATATTTCCTATCATCTCACCTGATTTTGCTAATCTTGATTGTTGTAAAAGCATATCTTCATAAGAATTACTTTGTATTTGCAAACTATTATATTTATATCCAACAGAAAGAGTAAATAAAATAGCCTCTATAGCAAAAGCTAGTAAAACTAAATCCATATATCCTTTTTGAATATAAAGTGTCTTAAAGTCCATTACAAACAAAATAAAGCACAATAATGACCATCCAATTACATAAATAACTGTAGGTTTAAATCCTTGCTTTAAATTAAAGACAATTGATATAAATAAAATAGCATAGATAATAGTATAAGGTAAATACTCAAATAACATATAGTGATAAAAAGCTGTTAAAAGAACTATATTAAAAAGTAGAGTATTTATTATTAGTTCTTTATAATTAGAGATTTTAGGAAAAAACTTACCCTCGTAAAAAGATACAGCAAAAACTATCGAAAATAAACTTGCACCCAATATTGCTATTTGCTCAACAACAGAACTTATTTCAAACATATTGCTATATGAAATAATAAACAGTAAAGAAAAAGATTGCATAAGACAGTAACTTATATAAAATATCTCTTTAGAGTAAATATACCTTATAAATGTATACACTATAGACATAATCAATATACCAAAAGTAATACCATAAGTTAATGTAGTAGCCAAATCATAAATCAATTTTATATCCAGTTCCTGATAGATTTAATATAAGCTCTTTTGGAATCTTTGTCTTTATATTCTTTACTAAAGTTTTTAAAGCATCTTTACTCATAGCTGAATCATTCCATACATAGTTTTCTATCTCACTATAAGTAACATACCTATTTTTATTCTTTAAAAGTAGTGTTAAAAAATCTATTTCTTTTGTACGCAGTTTTATAATCTCTCCATTTTGAAATAGAGTTTGATTAAATATATCAAAAGTACATACTTCACTTAATGCTATTATATTACTAGTGTCATTTTCTATACTTTCTATACAAGAAATAAGTGCTTGTTTTAATTCACTCTCTTTTATTGGCTTAATTAAATACTTCACAAGCTGAAGTTCTATTGCTTTTAATAAATAGTCCTTATCACTAAAAGCACTTATTACTATAACTTGTGTTTTAGAGTCTGTTTTTCTAATCCTTTGAACAAACTCTAAACCATTTAATTTTGGCATTTGTATATCTGTAATTATAATATGGGGCTGATGTTTCGCATATAACTTTAAGGCGCGTAAAGCATCACTTGCTTCATAAATATTCTCAAAATAGTTTTCTAAATACTCAACACCATTTTCCCTTGCAATCTCATCATCTTCAACATATAGTATTTTTATATTTTTATTTATACTTTCTAGCATTTACTATTATTATCTATTTTTTAATAAAGGTAATTTATCTAGCATATTTTCACAATACTCCCATTGAGTTAAAGTCTCTTTCCACTCTTGTGGAATTGCATCAACACCTCTATATGCTCCTAAAACCATTCCAATAGCGATTGCTCTTGAAGCATTATCTCCACCTACCATTGCATTTGCTTGTAGTGCTTTTTTAAGACCATCAATATCGTCTGCATACTTAAGTATAAAATAAACACTTCCAGGAAGAGTTCCTTCTGTTGGACTTGCTTTTCCAACTTTAATAGGTTCACTTCTTCCTACATCCCATAATCTTGCCATTGAAGTAATAGCTAAATCATCGCAAAATTGCTCTTTTGATAAATCAGAGTTTTCATCAATTGATTCTTCATATTTAGCAATTGCTTGTTTTACTTTTTCCTCAAAGAAACCACCCATTAAAATTGCAACATCTTCAATTGCACTTCGTGGTTCTTCGCCTCTTAAAACTCTATGAGTTACACGTGCAAAAAACTCACCACCACCAAGTGCATGAACATCTTTATGTGTAAACATAGCTTTTCTAGCAACATCAACTATTTCTTCTTCTGTTTCATAGTATGAATGAGCAGCAATATGTCTAATAGCAGTTGCATTTGAAATTCCACCAAGATAAGGTACAGCAGTTCCATTTTTAACTTGAGAGTAAGTCTCTTTAGTCATTGTACAAATCCAAGAACCCCAAGAGTGCTCTAATCTATTCATCCAATGAGGAAGTAGGGGTGCTACTTCAAAAGCTCTTGGAGGGTTTGAAATACTTGCTAAGTGCTCAAGTATTAAAATATTATAATCTCCATAATCAGTTGTTCCCCCAGCACTTTTTCCTGGGTGATAATTTCTTTGACCCCAACCAATTCCATGAGTTTCTCCACCCATCATCTCTCCTGGGCTCATAAACTTTTCAATTGGCTTTTGTCCATAAGCTTTATATATCTTTTGAGCATCATATTCGTAGTGTGAACCTAAGCATAAAGCATCTCCTACAATAGCTGCAAAAAATGCACCTTTTAGTTTCTTTTCATCAGGTATTGTATTAGCTTTATTTTGTAACTCTTCATTCATATTTTATTCCTATTTTTTTAATATTTTTTATTCAATTTTATTTGATAAATCATTATAACTTATTTTCTTTATGATAAAATTCATCCATGAGAGAATATAAATCACAATCCAAAGAGATAATACTAACAACTACAATAGATACCCCCTTAGGTCAAATGTTTGCAGCAGCTTCAAAAAAAGGAATAGTAATGCTTTGCTTCTTTACTCCTTTTAATATAGAAGCTAGAATTGATATTTTAAAAAAGAGTTTTGATACAGATGTTATTCCATCTGAGTGTGAATATTTTGATACTTTAAGAACTCAATTAGAAGAGTACTTTAATAAACAAAGAACAACTTTTGAACTACCAATGCAATTAGTAGGTTCAACTTTTCAAATACAAGTATGGAAAGAGCTTTTAACTATTCCTTATGGAAAGACAGTTAGCTTTTCAAACTTAGCTTCTAAAATAGAAGGTCTTAAATCAAAAAAAGCACTTGAAAGTCCACTTGCACAAAATATGTTAAATATAATAGTACCTTGTCATAGAATAAAAAAAGATGATGGTACTTCAAATATATACGCAGGTGGAGATGAAAAGAAAGAGTTTTTATTAAATCTAGAAAGTGCTGTTAAGTGATAAGTAAATCTATATTTAGACAATATGATATTAGAGGTATTGTAGAAGAACAACTAACAAAAGAGAATACAAAACTTATTGGATATTACTTAGGTTTAACCATTCAAGAGAAAACAAAAGTAAAAAATCCTTATATCATAGTAGCTTATGATATTAGAAAACACTCCACAATGCTTTTTGAAGCTTTAATCTCAGGACTTAATCTAGCAGGATGTAAGATATTAAATATAGGTCTTGTAGCAACTGGAGTTAATTACTTTGCTTCTTATCAAGAGTTTGAAATAGATGGTAAAAAGATAAAGCCACAAGCTTCTATTATGATAACAGGTAGTCATAATGCTAAGCAATACAATGGCTTTAAAATAACAATAGAAAATCAACCATATTTTGCAGATGATTTAATTAAACTATATGAAAAAATAAAGAAAAATGAAAATATTAAAATTAATGATAAACATAACTTTATAGAAGTAGATGCAAAAACTTTATATATAGATTATATGTGCAAGCAGTTTAAAAAACTTAAAGGATTAAAAGAAAAGTTTGTAATAGATTGTGGAAATGGAATGGCCGATACTGTAATCACTAAAATATTTGATAAATTAAATCTAAACTACAAAGCCTTATATACAACACCAAATGGTGACTTTCCAAATCATCATCCAGATCCTAGTAATGAAAAGAATCTACATGATTTAAAAAATCATTTAAAAGATGATTGTCATTATGGTTTTGCTTATGATGGAGATGCTGATAGAATTGCAGTTTTAACACAAAAATATAATATTAAAGGGGATACTTTAGCCTTACTATTTTCAAAGACTATGAAAAACCCAGTGATTATTGGAGAAGTTACATATTCACAAAATATATTTGATGAGATAAATACTTATGGTACAACTATTATGGATAAAACAGGATATTCAAATCTTAGATTAAAACTCAAGGAACTTAACGCTGACTTAGCAGCTGAGGTATCAGGACATATTTTCTTTAATGATAGATACTATGGATATGATGATGCTATTTATGCAACATTTAGAGTTTTAGAGCTAATAAAATCTGGTATGAACATAGATAAAGAGATAGAAAAACTACCTAAAATATATACGAGTTCAAATATAGAAATTCAAATAAAAGAAGATAAAAAGTTTTTATTAATGAGTAAAATAGAAGAAGCTTTAAAGAGACTAAATAGAGACTTTCCTATAATCAAGAATATATGTAAAGTTGATGGGCTTAGAATTAACTTTGAATATGGATGGGCACTTGTTCGAGCATCCAATACAAATCCTATATTAGTTACAAAATATGAAGCAAGTACATATGCTACTGCAAAAACATATCAAAACTCACTAGAAAAATTAATACAAAAGGAAATAGATGAACTTAATAGCACTACAAGTTAAAACAACAGAAGACTTTTCTAAAAACCTAGAGCACTTAAAAGAATTAATTACAAAGTGTCCAAAAAATTCAATCATTCTAGCACCTGAAATCGCATTAAGTGGTTTTTGTTATGACAGAATGCAAGAAGCATCAGATTTTTCAATTATCGCAATTAAACAACTTCAAGAACTAGCAATAAATAAAACTATTGCGCTAACACTAATAACAAAAAAAGATGAGCAATTTTTTAATACACTTTATATCTTTGATAAACAAAAAATAATTCATACTCAATCAAAAATAAAACTATTTCCTTTAGGAAATGAGTTAGAACACTTTGCTGCAGGAGATAAAGAAGATATAAAGATAATTGAAATAAATGGCTTAAAAATTGCAACTTTAATTTGCTTTGAATTAAGATTTCCAGAGCTTTGGCAAAAAGTAGCAGGTGCAGATATTATTTTAAATCCTGCAATGTGGGGATTAAAAAGAAAAGATCATTATGAGACCATTTCAAAATCACTAGCACTTGTAAATCAATGTTTTGTAATAGCTTCTAATAGTGCTGATTCAAATATGGCAAAAGGTAGTGCAATTATCTCTCCATTTGGAAATGTTTTTAAAGATGATGAGAAAGAAATTATAGTACAAAAAGTTGATTTAGATGAAATTTCAAAGGTGAGAAAATATATAAATATTGGATTAAAAAAGTAAAAAAAAGGTCTTTTTCTTGTAAAAAATACTTTTTTCTACTTTATTTTTTATTTACATTATTTTATCAATGTTTTTTTATTATTATTTATATGTTTTAACTTAATTTATGAGTAAAGTTATAATTATAATTTTATTTAAAAAATATGTAGAACTTTAGTATTAAAAAAATAGATTAAATAATCTAATCTATTTTCATTGCAGATTTAATATCTTCAAAATCAACACCACTTTGTTTCGCTAGTAATGCCATGTTTATGATTCTTACTATATGATTAGGTATAAATTTATATGTTGTAAAAGTAGTTGCTTTTACACCTATTTCTTCAGCAAAACTTCTTTGTGAAGTAAAGCCAATTTCTTTAATTAGTTTTTTGAATTCTTGTTTTTTCACTATTAATATATCTCGTTAAATGCTTTTCGGAATTATAATCAGGACTAACTAAATAGTAAATTAAAATTACTGCAAATCTAGTAAATAATAGGTAAAATTTGACAAATTTACAGATTTAATATATAATTCGCGCTTTAATTTAAGATAGAATAAAGGAAAACTGTATGAATTTAAAAATTACATTACTAGTAATGTTGTTTATTACAAATATTTTTGCATCAAACTTTAACGCAACAAAATTAACATCCGAAGAAATAAAAACACTAAAAGAGATAAAAAAACAAGGTAAAAGACATGGTCTTAGTTATTCATTAATGGCAATTGCTATTAAAGAATCATCAATTGGGAAATATCTTGTAAATGTAGATAGTAAAGATTATGGCTTATATCAAGCTAATATAAAAACTGTTTTAAGTAGACAAAAAGCAAAAAATACTTCTTGGAATAGAAATAAATATGCAATGAGATTAATATCTGATTTTCAATTTGCTACAAAAAATGCAATTGCTGAATTAAACTATTGGAAAAAAGTTCATAAGAACGATTGGAAAAAAGTTTGGAGTAGTTATAATGGTGGATGGAAATATAATAGTAAAAGAGCTAGAAACTATTCAAGAGATATTGCAATTATTATTAAAAGACTTAAAAGAGTAAACGTTTAGTTTTTAACTAACGTCTACTTCACCATTTTCAACTTTCTGACTATAAACAGTCTCTTTACCTGTTTCTAAAATCTTCGCTTGTTCAATCCATTGATTTTTCTTAGCACAACCTTGTAGTGACAAAAACTCTTCAATCCAATCACAATTTTTATTTGACCAAGCTGCTATTTGATTAAAATGAAAAATACCTAGTTTATTTAAATCTTTTTCTACTTTTAAATCAATACCTTTAATTTTTGTAAGGTTATCTTTTCCTGATGGTCTTGGAGAACTTAAAATTAATGGTTTATTATCAACACTAGAGTTTTTTCTAAAAATAGGGTTAACGCTACTTTTTGATTTACTATCAATATTTTCATCTGTATTATCAGTGTTTTTAGAAGGCTTGTATGTGCCTCCACTATTTTTTCCTATTAAGTACCCAATAATCATACCAATAAGTGCTGCAATTATTAAATTTGTAACTATCAGCGAAGCTGTTTCAATCATTTTGTCTCTCCCACAATAAACTCTACTCTTCTATTAATCTCAGATAAGCCCTGAGCATCATCTTTTGCAATAGGGAAGTCTTCACCATAGCCTATTGCTTTAATTTGCTTAGGATTAACTCCTAGTGACATTAAAGCTGTTTTTACACTATTTGCTCTATCTTGAGATATCTTCTTATTAAGTGCTGCTCTACCTCTTGAATCAGTATGTCCTGCAATCTCTACAGTTAGTCTACTATCATCTAACAAAATAGTTGCAATTTTTTTCACTGTTTCTTGTGATTCTTCAGTTATATTTGTACTTCTTCTTTTAAATGTTATTTTATTATTTGATGTTAAATTATTTATGCTATTTTGTGCATCTTGTACAAGTTTTGATTTAACTTCAATCACTTTTTCTTTAGGAATAATATTTTCAAGTTTATTTAATTTATTCTCAGATTCACTCGTAAGCTCTTTTTCAATAACTGCACTAGTCTTTTTAAAATCATCAATAATTTTCTCTGTCTTAGATTTAATAGGTTCTTTAATATTAGAAATAATATCAAGATTACTTTTTGCAATTATAGAATCTAATAAGGGTTTAAAGTTTGAATCTTTTAACTCTCCATTTAATAAAACTTTCCTATTTTCAATAGATAATTTTGAACCATCAGTAAAGAACTCTTTAAATGAATCCATAAGTAATGACAATTTATTTAATAAAACAACATCTATTACTCTATTTTCTTCAAATAGGTATTCACCATTTCTATTAATATTTAATAAATCAACAATACTTTTAGCTTGTGTTGCATCTTTAAAAGTTCCGTTCATTAAAACCATACCATTATCTTTTACTAGTTCTAAAGATATAGGCTCTTTATTTTGTCCTAATTCATTACTATCTTCTAAACCTAGTTCTTTTAAAACAGAAGATTTTAATTCATTTATTTTTAATATTGCTAAGTCAGCATATTCACCAAACATTGAATCTTCATTACTAAAACTTGTAGTTTGATTTTTACCATCATTTAATATTGTTTTGTAATTAAATGTAAAAACTGTATAAGCAATTAAAATTACTAAAGCTACTAATAAAAAGAAAACTTTTTTCCCTAATGACATTTTTATTCCTAATGTATTTTATAATTTTTTGGATTATATCTTATTATTGAAAAATAATTGATTAAACATATAGTGATAATTAAAATATATGTAATATATAACTATAATTTTAGCTTTTTTATATAAATAAAACAAGTTAAAATCATTAACATTTATAAGATATAGATTAATTTATGAATTTACTAGTCTTAATTAATATTGATAAAAAACTTAAAAAGAAAGTCCCTTAAAGAGGAATTTTTAAAGTAATTTTAGTACATTTTTCATAAGTGTTGAAACTACAATTCTCAATATTAATAGAACCATTCATACTATCTGTTAGAATTTTATGAGTCATATATAAACCTAAACCCGTACCTTGCGATTTATGCTTTGTAGTAAAATATGGCTCAAATACTTTTTTGATTATCTTTTCATCAATTCCACCACCATTATCAATAATTTCAATAACAGCATACTTACTACTTTTATATGATTTAATATGTATATATCTATGCTCTTCATCAATGTTTTTTAAGGCGTCTTTTGAATTTGATAAAATATTTAGTAAGGCTTGATTTAACTCATTTTCATAACTATTTACAATTATTTGTTCTAAGTCATTTTCTACTGTAATAAAACTATTAGTAAAGGAACCTTTCATTAAAGTAAGGACTTTTTCTATACTATTTAAAATATTAAACTCTTTTTTTAACTTATCTTCTTTTATATAGTTTTGGAAATCGTCAATAGTTTGAGATAAAAATTTTGTAGTTTCTGTAATATTATCTAAAGATTCAATGAAAACCTTATCAGTTAATTGATCATACTCTTTTTGTAATTTTAAGCCTGAAGATATAGTAGAAATACTACTTAAAGGCTGTCTCCATTGATGTGCAATATTTCCTATCATTTCACCCAAACTTGCCATTTTAGATTGTTGCAACATTAAGTCTTCTTTATTTTTTATATCTGTAAGATCAATCATTGAAATAATATGTGATGGTAAATTGTCAAACTCTACTGCTTCACCTTTTAATAAAACAGGAATAAGATTATTTCTTTTTGAAATTGCATTTAATTCAGAAGAATCAGCAGAAATTAAAGTATCACATAAGTTTGAGTTATCATTAGTTTGAAATATTTTTGAAACTTCTTTATAAATTAATTCATCTTTTGAATTGTATTTAAGAATTTTAATTGCTTCATCATTAATATATGAAATTTTTTTATCTCTAATAATTAAAATACCTGCAATATTTAATTCAATTAAAGTTTTAAAGTTATTTAAGGATTTTTCTATCTCTTTTTTTGCTAATACTAATCTCTTTTGATACTGTAATAACTGCCTATTTCTATAAACTACAAAAAATAAAATTATCATAAAAACAGTGGCAACTTTTAATAAAAGAGAATAATCATACTGTTCTCCATAATTAGTATTTATCCATTCCTTATAAATCTCTTCTCTTTCTTTATAAGTCATACGATTTAAAACTTTATTTATAATAGATTGTAAAATCGTATAATCATCTCTAAGCATAAATCTTAAGTCAAAATCAATACCAGTTTGTCCAGTAATTTTTATATTTGTATAACCTAAGTTTTTGATATTATAAGTAAGAACTGGCATAATATCAACATATGCATAAGCTTTATTATTTGATAAATACTCCAATCCTTCTTTAGGATCATTTACAAAGACAAAATTCATATTAGGATATTTTTCTTCAAGTAGTTTATGTGCAGAATAATTTTTTCCTACAGCAATTTTTTTATCTAATAACTCTGATGCATTTTTAATAAAGTTTTTATCTTGTAAAGTTGCAATACCTAAGGGAGATTTTAAATATGTATCTGAAAATATAGAATAATTTAAACGTTCTTTTATTTTAGAAGTACCAACTACAACATCACTTTCTTTTTCTTTTATACTATCAATAGATTCAATAAATGTTTTTTTAGGTAAAAACTCTGTTTGAAGTTTTGCTTTATCCACAATATATTTCCAAAAATCAATTGATATTCCTTTCATATTATCATTATTATCAATAAAATTATAAGGAGCCCAAGTTTTAGTTGAAGTTACTTTTATCTTAGTATTTTTAATAAAATATTTTTCTTCACTTGTAAAGTCAATATTTTTTGTAATATTTATCCATTTTTCTTCTAAAGCCTTTATTTCATCTCTAGTAACACTACTCATAGCTTTTTGAAGAATTGCATGTAAAGTTTTTAAGTTTTCATTAACACCAACAAAAAGTCTTTCATCAAAGTTTTTTATTGATATATCAGATACAATTTTTAAATCTTCATAATAATTCTTATTAATATAATAGCTTGCTAAAAACTTATTTTGTATTGTTGCATCTACAAAATTATCTTTAATAGCATCAAAAATATCTTTTAAGTTTTCAAATTCAATGATATTTGCATCTGGATAAGCTTCTTGGTATTTCTTTGTGGAATTCCAATCTTTTATCATTGCAATTTTTTTACCTACTAAATCATCACTATTAATAATATCTGTTCTTGATTTTTTAGTTATTATAGATAAGGTTTGAGATAAATAAGATTGAGTAAAATCCATAATATCTTCTCTTTTTTTATTATAACTTACTACTGGCAAGATATCTATTTTACCATTTTTAAAATCACTATAAAGTATTGACCACTGATCAGTAATAAAAACTGGTTCTATATTTAATTTTTTAAAAACCAATTTCATATAATCAACTACATATCCTTTTGCAACACCTTTTTCATTATAGTCATAAGGAATCCAATCTAATTCATTTGCAATTATTACTGTTTTGTTTTTATTTATATATTCTAATTCTTTAGGAGATAAATTTAGATTATTTGGTTTTTTTTCTTTATTTTCTTTATTTTCAAGCCATTTTGAAGTGATTTTATTTTTTTCTTCCACAGTGATTAAATCAAGACTTTTTTGAATAATATTTCGAAGAAGTGGTTTATCATCTCTTGTTGCCATATATAAAAGACTCCAATTATTCCCTAAATGAAATTTTGCTTGAAGTCCCGTTACAGAGTATCTTTTTATGTGATAATTCATTAAAGCAATATTTGCAACAGTAAAATCTGCTTTGTTTGTAACAACTGCATCCATAGCTTCTAAGATATTATTTACATAATATAATTTTACACTTGGGTACTCTTTTTTGAAAACTTCTTCTTGAATATAATTTTTAACAACTGATACAGTTTTTCCCTTTATATCATCAATAGTATTTATATTCTTGTTATTTTCATTTGCAAATAAGTAATCTCTTGTAGTAACATAATTTTTAGTAAATAATAAATACTCTTCTCTTGTATCACTTTTTGATAAGCATGGCAGCATATCAATTTCTTTATTTTTAGTTTTTAATAGTAGATTTTCCCATGTGTCAGTAATATATTCAAACTTTAGACCACTTTTCTTTTCAATTAAATCTAAATGATCTTTTGCAAAACCTTTATACTCGCCATTTTCTACAAAATCAAATGGTGGCCAATCAGTTTCTGCTCCAACTTTGATAATTGGATTATTTTTTATAAAATTTTCTTCTTCATTTGTTAAGTGAGTATGTATAGGATTATTGTGTGCGATAACATAAGTAAATAAAAATAATGAAAGTAAGAGTCTTTTTAACATGATAATGCCCACCTTATTTTCTTATTATAGCTAAAAACATAATTTTACTCTAATTATTATGATAATAAATCTATCCAAAAGTATTTAATATTATTTTTTATATCAATTGCTTTCCATCCGTACGATAAAGAATGATATTGTAATTTATCATCAATAATTTTAAAAGCCATCTCTTTATCTGATTGAACTCCTAAGACTTGTGTAAAATTTATATATCCATAGTTATCTTCTAAATCTAATTCATAAGAAAACTCTTCTAAATCCTCAAACTGTTTTGTTATAAAATCTTCAATTTTTTCTTTTAGCATAATATTTATCCTTTGGATTTTCACGATATTGTACAATATTTGTATTATATTAAATTAAAAAGAACTCTTTTAAAATAAATTTTTTTTTGATAGAATTTAATAAAAGGAAATATTATGAAATCTATAATTTTAGCTTGCCTGATTCTAAGTTCTGTTTTCGCTTCACCACCTGAAGAGTTTGATAGAGATAAATACGAAATAGGGGAACAAGTATTTGATAATAAATGTAGTTCTTGCCATGTAAAATCAATGGATATACAAGTTTTAATGAGTAATTTTATTGAACATGATAATAAAGTTTTAAATCTTTTAGCACCAACAGGAAATGAAATATCATTTAGATTAAAAAGCCAAATTGGTAGTAAAGATGATATAGAATTCCAAATAGATGAAGTAACTGATTTTGTAAAAGATTATCTAATTAATCCAGATAAAGCTAAAACTGTTTGTCTTGAGGGTGTTATAAAACACTTTGATACAATGCCTAGTATGGAAGGAAAAGTTACTGAACAAGAAATGGAAGATGTTACATTTTTCTTATATTTCCTAGAAGGTTGGAATGGAATTAATAAATATTATGAAAAAGATGAGTTTTAAAAGATAAATGATTAAAAAACTTTTATTAATCATATCAATAGCATTTACAAGTGCTATACTTGCAAATGAAGTTAAAGTTATAAAGGTAAGTGCAAAATGTAGTATTGATAAAATATGTACGTTTAACGTAACATTAGAGCATGAAGACACAGGTTGGAAACATTATGCAAATAAATGGGAGATTTATACTCCTAAGGGAAAACTATTAGCTACGAGGACTTTATATCATCCTCATGTAAAGGAACAACCTTTTACAAGAAGTTTATCAGGAGTTAAAATACCAAAAGAATTAGATAAAGTGATTGTTAAAGGTCATGATTTAGTTCATGGGTATTCTGATAATATATTTGTTTATGAATTTAATAAAAAAGATTAAAAAGGATTTTACATTAGAGAAGAACTAATAAAAAAAGGGCTTTTAGTAGGCTTGTTATTACTAATCCTACTTGTATATACTTTACTTAGATAAAAATAAAAAGTTAAAAAATAAAAAACTGTAATATTATTTTTAACAGGTATTTTAGTCAAGGTCAAGGAGGAGTAGTTTTTTTGCGAAGGAGCTTACATCAGGTAAGTGACTGAGTAAATAAACTGCTCCAACACAGAGATTGTTTAAAAGACCTATTAAAAATCGTCGAAGTCTATTGAACCTTTTGAATAATTAACAACATTCCCTTCAAAGAAGTTTGTTCTTTGGTCATTAAATGATGCATAACCATCAACCCAAGGAATAGGGTGTTTTACATTATATTCTGGTTTATATCCAACTGCATCTAATCTTTTATCTGCAAGGTATTGAATATATTGTTTAATAATTCCATCTGTAAATCCTAGGATTTGACCTTGAGTGATATATGAACCCCAAGAAGATTCTAATTCAACAGCTTTTCTAAACATTACCCTAACTTTTTCTTCTAATTGTGGTGTAAATAAATCAGGTCTTTCTTTTCTTACAGAATTAATCATATTTTGGAATAATAAAAGGTGTGTAACTTCATCTCTTTGAATGAATCTAATCATTTGTGAAGAACCTAACATTTTTCCTGATTTTCCAAGTGCATACATTGCAGCAAAACCTGCATAAAAATATAAACCTTCTAAAATTTGGTTTGCAAAAAGTGCAAGAACAATCTTTTCATCTGTAATATCACCTGCAAGGTTTTTATATACATCTGCAATATAATTATTCTTCTCTCTTAACTGTACATCATTTTTCCACATATCATAAATCTCATCTGTATTATCAGAAATAGATTCAACCATAACTGCATAAGATTTAGAGTGATTTGCTTCTTCATATGATTGTCTAGAAAGACAAGCATTTACTTCAGGAGCAGTAATATATGGATTTATATTATCCATTAAGTTGTTTGTTTGTAGTGAATCCATAAAAATTAATTGTGATAATACTAAATCATACATTCTTTTTTCAGGTGCTGTTAAAAACTTATAGTCTTTTGCATCTCCTGTCATTTGTACTTCTTTAGGGAACCAAGTATTTCCCTCCATAGTATCCCAAAGATTAAGTGCCCATTGGTACTTCATCTTTGTGAAATTTATCATACCATCACTATTTCCGCCAAAAATTCTTCTATCATTTAAATTTTCTTTTGAATCTGGGTTATATATTACTTTTCTGTCCATGGGTGCCTCTATATTTTATTCAATTTTTTTATTAAGTATGAAATAGCTTGTCTTATTGACAACCTGAACATTCCATACTTCTATCTTCTACATCATTACTAGCTTCTGGTGATTGAGATCTTAAGTAATAAGTAGATTTTAATCCTAATTTCCAAGCAAGAGTATAAATCTCATGTAAATATTTACCACTAGCTTTATCTAAGCTCATGAAAATATTTGTACTTTGACCTTGGTCTATCCATTTTTGTCTAATTGCAGCTGCTTTAATTACTTGTAATTGATCAATTTCAAAAGCAGGTGTATAATAAGACCATGTTTCTGGATTTAATTTTGGAACAACAACTGGAATTAAACCTGATAAGTTTTCTTCAAACCATTTTCTTTTATATACAGGTTCAATCGCTTGTGTAGTACCTACTAAAATAGAAATTGATGATGTAGGAGCTACTGCCATTAGGTAACCATTTCGCATACCATTTGCTTTAACTTCTTCTCTTAATACATCCCAATCATAAGCAGCATCAAATAAGTCTTTATCTACAAGTGCATTAACTGCTTGAGGTGCGTGGTCATGTGGCATAATACCCTGACTCCATTTAGAACCCTCAAATGTTGGATAAACACCTTTTTCAACACCTAATTTAGATGAAGAAGAGATTGCATTATATGAAATTGCTTCCATTATAGAATCTATCTTTTTAAAGTGATCAGCAGATCCCCAAGCTAATTTGTGCTCAGCTAACATTTCAGCCTCACCCATAACCCCTAAACCAATTGATCTAGATTTTAAATTAGTTGCTTTTACTTTTCTTAATGGATAGAAGTTTAAATCAATTACATTATCTAACATTCTAATAGCAATTGGAACTACTCTTTCAATATCTTCTTTTTTATTAATTCTAGAAAGGTTTACAGATGCTAAGTTACATACTGCCGTATCTCCATCTATTTTTTGTTTTTCAACAATAAATACTTTTTTACCATTAATAGAATCAAGTGCCGTTACTTTATTTGCTTTCTTTTCAATTCCACCATCAACTATTACTAAATCATGCTCTTCATAAGTTGAAATTGAACCATCATTAAATTCTAACTTGATTTTATAATGGTTAGGATTTGTATTTTGGAAAATTTCAGTACAAAGGTTTGAAGATCTAATATGTCCAACGTGTGAGTTTGGATTTGCTCTATTTGCATTATCTTTAAAACAAAGGAAAGGTGAACCAGATTCAAAGTAAGATGTTAAAATCTTTTTCCATAAATCTTTAGCTTTCATTCTATCTTTTGTAATAGTTTCATCTTTTTCATAAGCTTCATATCTAGCTCTAAATGCATCACCGTGAAGTTCAGATAAATCTTTTACTTCATATGGATCAAATAAAGTCCAATAAGAATCTTCTAAAACTCTTTCCATGAAAAGGTCAGTAATCCATAAAGAAGGGAATAAATCATGTGCTCTTCTTCTTTCTTCTCCAGAGTTTTTCTTTAAGTCAATAAAATCTACAATATCCATATGCCAAGGTTCTAAATAAACTGCAATTGCACCTTTTCTAGTACCTAATTGGTCAACTGCTAAAGCTACATCATTCGTGATTTTTAAGAATGGAACAGTTCCACCAGCAGCACTCTTATGGTCATCAATAACACCACCTAAAGCTCTAACTTGGTTCCAATCCCAACCAATACCACCACCATATTTAGATAATAGTGCCATCTCATGATAAGCATCAAAAATACCTTCAATATTATCTGGCGTTGAACCAATATAACAAGAAGAAAGTTGATGTCTATTTGTTCTTGCATTTGATAATGTAGGAGTTGCTAGCATAACTTCAAACTTAGAAACTACATCATAGAACTCTTTTGCTCTTTGTTGTTTGTTTTCTTCATCTTGTGCAAGGAAAATAGCAATTGCCATAAACATTTGCTGTGGTAATTCAATTGGATTACCATCTTTATTTTTAATTAAATATCTATCATATAAAGTTTTTACACCAAGATAATTAAATAAATAATCTCGTTCAGGTTTAATATAATTATTTAAATCATCTAAATCAAAACCTTCCCCTAAATTTGGAAGTATTCGTCCTGCATCTTTACCGTATTGAAGGTACTCTTTAAAGTGACAATAAGGCTCCCCTTTAATACCATGTGTAGCTTTTCCTACTTTGTGATATAAATCGAAGATAAAAAGTCTTGCTGCTGTGAATGTCCAATTTGGAACATCAATATCAATTTTTTCAACTGCTGTTTTAATAAGTGCATCTTGAATATCAGAAGAACTCATCCCATCAATAAATTTGATTTGAGAGTCAAGTTCTAATTCACTTTGTGATACACCATCTAAGCCTTCAGTAGCTTCAATAGTCATTTTTTGAATTTTTGTAATATCTAAAACTTCTTTACGACCATTTCTTTTTTGAATCATAATTGCCATATTTAATTACCTTTATATTTTCTTATGTTTTCTTATTTTTAAATCTACTTGAATACTCTTTTGAAAATTGCACTAACATTTTTTGTGTAATATTCAAAATTAAAACATTCTCTAATTTGTTTTTCAGATAATGAGTTAGCTAGCTCTTCATCAGCTAGTAAATATTGTAAGTATAAAGACTCACCTTTATCATTTGTTGAAGGTTTTCCTTGTTGAATTTCTTGCCAAACTTTCATTGCATTTCTTTGAACAATTCTATAAGCATCTTCTCTTGAAACACCTTGAAGTGGAAGTTCAAGTAATACTCTTTGAGAAAATACTAGTCCACCTGTTAAGTTTAAGTTTTTCATCATATTTTCAGGCATTACAGTTAAGTTTGCGATTACATTGTTCATTCTATGAAGCATAAAATCAGATGTAATAAATGCATCTGGTAACCAGAATCTTTCACTTGAAGAGTGAGAAATATCTCTTTCATGCCATAAAGCAACATTTTCCATAGCTGGTGCTGCATGTGCTCTAATTGAACGTGCAAGTCCTGTAATATTTTCAGTTAAAATAGGGTTTCTTTTATGAGGCATTGCAGAAGAACCCTTTTGTCCTTTTGCAAAGAATTCTTCACATTCGTAAACTTCAGTTCTTTGTAAATGTCTAACTTGTACGGCAAACTTTTCAATAGTTGAAGCCATTGTAGCTAATGCCGTTGCAAGTCTTGCATATCTATCTCTATGTACAACTTGATTTGAACATGGTTCTGGTTTTAAACCTAATTCTTTCATTGCGTACTCTTCAAGTTCTAAAGGAGCGTGAGCAAAGTTACCCATAGCACCAGAAATTTGACCAACAGAGATAACTTTTAAAGTCTCTTTTAAATTTTTAAGATGTCTATTCATCTCATCATACCATACTGCTAATGTTAAACCAAAAGTAATAGGCTCACCATGAATACCGTGAGATCTACCTACCATTAAAGTATATTTATGCTCTTTAGCTCTTCTTTTAATAGATTTCATAAGCATCTTAACATCTTTGATGATTAGTTTTAAAGAATCTCTCATTTGAATAGCTACACCTGTATCCACTGCATCAGATGAAGTCATTCCATAATGAAACCATCTTGATTCTTTTCCAAGTGATTCTGAAACACTTGTATTAAATGCAATTAAATCATGTTTTGTTACAGCTTCGATTTCTTCTATTCTTTCTACTGAAAAAGTTGCATTTTTTACAATTTTTTTACAATCTTCATCTGGAATTAAACCGATTTTATTCCAAGCTTTTACAGCTGCTTTTTCTACTTCTAACCAAGCTGCATATCTTGCTTGTTGTGTCCATTTTGAACTCATTTCTTCTCTAGCATATCTTTCAACCATCTACAAATCCCTTGT
>MDTG01146931.1_pt1 | contig 21500 bp, 17 predicted proteins | sample 811421 | NCBI WGS metagenome assembly MDTG01 (sample SAMN05326645, study PRJNA326480) | marine metagenome | isolation source: seawater | place: Pacific Ocean: South East | collected 2011 | reverse complement strand
GCCCGCGACGGTGTGCCCGTACTCGGGGTCATCTATGTGCCGGTCACCGGTGAGCTCTACGTCGGTATGGAGAGGGAAGGGGCCCGCAAGGCCCTGTGCCCAGCCGATGCGACCGTCGATCCTGCTTCGGTGCTGGCCGGAGCGGACCGCCTTCCACTGCATAAGGGAGACCGGCCCTACACCGTCGTGGCGAGTCGCTCCCATCTGTCTGCTGAGACGGAGGCGTTCATCGCAGGCCTTAGACAGGAACACGGAGAGGTGATCTGCATGTCCAAGGGGTCGTCGCTCAAGCTCTGCATGGTGGCCGAAGGGGCAGCGGATTGTTATCCCCGGTTCGCCCCGACCATGGAGTGGGACACGGCCGCGGGACAGGCGATTTGTATGGCCGCTGGGTTGGACGTGATTGACCAGGATACGGGCCGGACCATGCGCTACAACCGGGAGCAGTTGCTCAACGCCTGGTTCCTCGTGAAGTAAGGCGCCACCGGATTGTCATTCTTCCGAAAAACAACAAGGCCGCCCCAAAGGACGGCCTTGCCGGTTGCATTGGAAGAAACGAAGGTCAGTGCTTGAGCACGGACTTCACGGCACGCTGGCCGTCGGCTTCGATGACCACCATGAAGACCCCGTTTTCGAGGCTGGACAGGTCGAGGCTGCCGACAGCGTTGGTGGTTTCGAGGCGCACGCGACCCTGCGTATCGATTACGCGGATGCGGTCCACGGCCACACCGTTCCAGCGGAGCACGTCCGTCGTCGGGTTCGGGAACACGTTAAACAGGTCGGCGAGGGCCACCTGGTCCACGCCACTCGGGAGGCTGAGGACCATGTCGATGACGTGCACCACACCGTTGTCGGCCACGAGGTCGGCCACCACGACGTTGGCGTCGTTGACCATGACGCCCATATCGATGCTGATCTCTACGTCTTGCCCCTGGAGGGTGGTGAGGAGTTGACCGTCGGACAGGTCCGTGCTCAGGGCAGCGGCACCTACTACGTGGTACTGAAGGATGGCGCCAAGTTCGGGCAGAGCGAGCAGTTCATCAGCCGTGATGTCGAGGGCGGTCACGAGCTCCACGATGGCGGCGTCGGTTGGGGCGAAGACGGTGAAGGGGCCTTCACCGGAAAGCGCTCCCACGAGACCGGCTGCACCCACAGCGAGTTCGAGCAGGGGGTGGTCCGGGCTGTTAACGATGATGTCCACCACGGTGGCCGGGTTCGGAGCCGGCGGGAGGAGAACAGCGTCAATCACGTGCACCACACCGTTGGAGCCGACAAGGTCGGCAATGACGACGGTGGCCTCGTTGACCATGACCGTGCCGTCCATGATGCTGATGGTCACATCAGCACCGTTGACGGTGGTGATCACCTGGCCATCGCTGAGGTCGTTGCTGAGCACGTTTCCTCCGGCGACGTGGTAGGTCAGGATGGACGTCAGCAAGTCGTTGTCCTGCAAAATGTCGATCAGGGTGAGCGGATCAATCAGGTCAAACGCTGCGTCGGTTGGGGCGAAAACGGTGAAGGGGCCTTCACCGGCGAGGGTCTCATCGAGGCCAGTACTGTCAAGGACTGCAGCGAGAACGAAGTGGTCGTCGCTGTCCGCGATGATGTCAGCCACGGTGGGGTCGGCCGGCGGAAGGATGACCGCATCGATGACGTGCACCACACCGTTATCGGTGGTGATGTCAGCCACAGTGACAGTGGCGTCATTGATCATCACAGTGCCGTCCATCGACGTCACGGTGGCGTCGTCGCCATTGAGCATGGTCACGGTCTGCGTCGGGGCGAGGTCAGTGCTGAGCACGGTGCCGCTGAGGACGTGGTAGGTGAGGATGTCGCCGAGGTTTTCGAGGGCGAGCAGTTCATCAGCCGTGATGTCGAGCGCAGTTACCAAGGCGGTCACGGCAGCGTCAGTCGGGGCGAAGACCGTGAACGGACCATCACCGGACAGGGCGCCCACGAGGTCGGCAGCACCCACTGCAGCCTCGAGCAGGGTGTGGTCTTCGCTGTTGACGATGACGTCCACCACGGTCGTGGTCGGCGGGAGGAGCACGGCGTCGATGACGTGCACCACACCGTTGTCGGTGGTGATGTCGGCAGCGGTGACGGTGGCCACGCCGTTGACCATCACGGTGCCGTCCATGGACGTCACTGTGGCGTCATCACCGTTGAGCATGGTCACAGTCTGCTCCGCCATGAGGTCGGTGCTGAGGACGTTTGCACCCAAAACGTGGTAGGTGAGAATGTCTGCGAGGTTTGGAAGGGCCAGCAGTTCGTCGGCGGTGATGTCGAGCGCGGTCACCAAAGCGGTGATGGCGGCGTCGGTCGGAGCGAAGACGGTGAAGGGGCCTTCGCCGGAGAGGGTGCCCACGAGGTCTGCCTCAATCACGGCAGCTTCGAGGAGGGTGTGATCTTCGCTGTTGACCACCACATCGACGACGGTCGTCTGTGCGTTGAGGAAGAGCCCCAGGAAAAGCAGGGGCAACATGAGGGTATGCTTGAGCATGTGTAAGAATTAGGGTGAATCAATACAGGGAACAGAGGCCAGCCTTGAATGTTCAGAGCAGTACAAATCCGGTATGAAGGCCGATGTCCGTTCCGAGACATAGCCGGGTGGGACAACCAAAAAAAAGCCCGGATGCAGTGAGGCACCCGGGCTTTTCAATGGGGGTTGGATTCAGATCAGCGGAGGACCACGCGGGAGGTCGTGCCGTCAACGAAGCTGATGGTGTAGACACCGGGTGCGAGGTGGCCAGTCGACACCCGGGCCGTGCCCGAAGTCATCTGGGTGCTCAGTACGGCGCGGCCAGACAGGTCGCGCAGCACGAGGGGACCATTCGGTTCCCCATTCAGCCACTGGACATTCAGCGTGCCCTCCACCGGATTCGGGTAAAGCAGCACCTCGGTTCCGCGGGCCTTGTCCTCCGCGGAGGAGATGACGCCGAGGTCCATCAGCATGCCGCGAAATTCCTGGTGGTAGAGGTTGGCGATGCGGGCGTCGTGCACAATCACGGTGTTTTCGTCATTGACGTTTTCAGCGGAAGAAGACCAGTTGTGCGAGCCGGTGATCACGACTGGATCGAATCCGGGGCTGGCATGGTCGACGATGGCATATTTGTGGTGGAGGTCCGGGCTGACGTTGTGGGCATAGACCTGGACGCCTGCCGACTGCAGGTTGTCATACTCGCTGCCGGTGGTGTTGATCTGCTCGATGGCCCCGATGGGGTTCACAAAGAAGCTGGCGCCAAGGTTGGCGATGGCTTCCCCGAGGTCATCTCGGGTGAAGGCGAGCACAGCAAACTCGAATTCGCTGTCTGCGGCCTCGATCTCTTGACGGATGGCGTTGGTGGTGCCATCGGAAGGAGAGAAGTACAGCTCTACGGGGCTTCCTCCGATGAGGAAGTCCACCGGGGTATTCCACGTCTTGTCCGGACCGAATTTGGCATTTTCGGCATCCGGGGTTGGTCCCTCAGAGCCCCACATTTCGTGGAATTCCATCGTGTAGGCGCGGGCCAGGCTCTGGTCTTCGAAGACGATCACGTTGTTGAGGTCCTCGACGAGGTTGCCCGTGGTGAGGTTGGTGGAGCCGGTCAGCACGAAGGCGGATTCGGTGTATTCCGCATCTCCGATGATGAACTTATTGTGCATGCCGCTGCCCTGCCCATCGGTCCGGTCGTGGGTTTCAATGGCGCCGTCGAGGGCGCCCAGGCCCGTATTGGCGTTCTGTCCTTCGTAGATCCAGCGGATCTCCACGCCGTTGGCGGCGGCTTCATTGAAGGCGCCGATGAGCGTCTGATCGTTGAAGTTGTAAGCGGCCACATCGAGGGTGTGTTGCGCGGACAGGATCCAGGCGGCCACCGTATCGTTGAGGTCGGTACCGAGCGATTGGGCCACCTCCTCCGTGGCGGCGGAGGCGTCCACCGAGCCGTTGAAGTACACATGGATGTCACCCGAGGAAGCGGAAACGGTGGCGTAGGGGCGAATGGGGGAGGCCGCGCTCTCACCACCTGGCAGGGTAGAAATGGCCCGGGCGTAGTAGATCTGACCGGCTTCCAAGCCCGTGAGGGCCACGCTGTGGTCTGCAGTGCCGACATCGCCCGTGGCCACGGATCCGAGCGCTTCGGTGAGGCCATATTCGACCAAGCCTTCCGAGGTGAGGTCCGTCGACCAGCTCAAGGTGAAGCTGCTTGTGGTCATGTCGGACTGCACTACCGGGGAGGTGTAGCAGATGTTGGCTGCGGGGATCAGGTCGACCGGGCCGCGCGGGAGCAATTGGTATCCGCCGGTTCCGTCAAAAGAGAACTGGGAGACGATACCAAGCAGGTCCACGGCACAGCCGGTGAGGGTCTCGCCGACGAGGCTATTGCTCGTGCGGATGTAGATGATGCCCGTCTGGCCATCGGCGGTGAAATCGTAGGTGTTGTTGCCCGTGATTTCCTGTCCTGCCAGCGGGAAGGTCACGCCATTGACACGGACCAATTGGCCCTCCAATGACTCGTCCATGTCGGCGGCACCGATGACCTGCGGCTCCGGCAGTGCGCCGGTTCCTTCGAAGACCACGGCCGTCAGGTTCGGTCCGATTTCAAGAAGGCCATTGTACTCGGTGATCTCCCCCGTCACGGTGAGGGAGTCGCCGATGGCCGGTTCGGCGTCCCACTCCGACCAGTCGCCGCCTGGGTAGAGGGCAATGCCGGCGGTGGCGTCCTGCAGGTAGCGGACCGCGCCGAGGTTGTCGTCACTGGTGACCACGCCGGTCACGGTGACCACATCACCGATGTCGTAGTTGTTGCGGACGTCGAGGATGTTGTCCTGTGCCGAGAGGGACAGGGTACTGAGAAGGGCCGAAGCCGAGAGGAGAAAACGGGTCATGGTCAGTTTTGGAGTCCCTTGAGTTCGAGGGTGGCGCTCACGCGGATCATGCGCGGCGGGCCGACGAAGACCTCGGCGCGGCCACTGCCGCCGTCGGGTCCGTAGGGTTTGGGTGCGTATTGGGAATTGTTCCGCGCATCGGCGATGAACAGTTCGTCGAGCAGGTTGGTCACGCTCAAGCGCAAGCGGAGCAGGGCGTTGTCACTCACATCGAAGACGGTGCCCGCATTGAAATTGATGAGGTTGTACCCCGGCGTCACCCACACGTCGCGGGGCTCACCTTCGGTGATGACGTCTCCGGGGGAGAAGTTGGAGTAGTGTTGCCAGAACCACGTGCTTCGCACGGAGAAGTAGGTGCCGCGCTTGGGCCGGTAGCTCACGGCCGCACTGACTTGACGCTGGGCGGCATCGCCGACCTTGACGCCATTCAGGTTGACGAGGGTGTCGGCCACGGCGCCGTTGTCCGTGCGGGTGATGAAGCCGTTGTCCGAGCTGTTGATGAGGTCCACGCGCTCGTTGCTGGTCCAACGCCAGTTGCCCCAGGAGAAGACACCTTGGACGTCGAGCTTGTTGGTGACGTCATAGGCGAAGTCCCACTCGATACCGCTATGGACGGCGTCCGCATTGAGCAGGTTGTAGCCGAGGTTCCGATCGGCTTGCTCCACCAGCGTGGCAGCTTCGGTGCCCCAGTCCACGTCTTCTAACGCCCGATCGTCCTGGGCGAGCAGGAGGAGGTTCTCACGTCCTGCCGTCGTGGTGGTGTCCGAGTAGACGCTAAGGTTGGCGTCCTGCCACAGGCCCGATACACTGTAGAACCGGTTGATCGCCTTGTTCTCCCAGCCCGTCCGGTAGGCGTTGATGTTGGACGCGAAGCGGTCCTTGGCATATTTCAACCCGAGCTCTACCGCCTTGACGTACTGGTTCTCGAAGCCTTCGATGACGTTGTTGTTGAGGTCAAAAACGGAGTTGAAAAGCGGCGCTCGGCTGAGGTAGCCGAGGTTGGTGTAGGCGCTGGTCCACTCGTTGAGGTTGTAGTTGCCGCCGGCCTTGATCGTGAAGCTGTTGAGCCGCTCCCAATCCGTGGTGTAGGTCTCCAACCCTGCTGGACGATGACTCTCTGAGATGAGCGTATCGATGGAAATGTCGAATACCTCCACGCCATCCACCAAGCTAGACCCGAGCGTATCGATGCTCAACAAAGGACTCGATGTGAAATTGTCTTGGTTGAGCAAGGACCACTCATTGCGGGAATTGACCTCGTAGACATTCCCCTCCAGTCTGACCACTTCGGGACGGAAGTAGTCGATGCCCCGGTACCAGCTCTGCGCCCCGGAGAGGTTCACGAAGGCGCTGTACAAGGGCTTGTCCCATTCGAGCTGGACGTAGGATCCTCCCCAGGCTACTTGGCCGTCGTCGTGGTAGAAGTATTTGTCGCCCTCGCGGAGCGGTGCGTCGAAATCGGCATTCTGGTCCCGCCGGTCATCGGGGGCGTCGTAGTAGTCCGCGCCAAACATGTTGCCGATGGTGCGGTAGTGGCTTCCCGTGTAGTGACGGATATCCACACCGGCACTGAGGCTCAGGTCGTCGTTGAGGCGGGTGTTAAAGTTGGACAGGGCGCCATACCAGCGGTGGTCGTTGTGGGCCACTCGGATGAAGTTGGAGCCCTTGCGCTCGCCGTTGGCGTCCACATTGAGTCCATTGGGGCCGAACTCGAATAGCTGATGGCTGTCCCAGGTTGGCTGCAGGTCGAGTGTACCGTTGTTGAGGCGGGTGCCGGGGGTGCTGGCCAATGCTTCGCCACCGCCGGTGCCGAAGCTGGCGTAGGCAGTGGTGGTCAAGGAGCTGTTGTCGCTCAGCGCCCACACATCGCGCACCGTGAAGATGGGCTTGAAGTAGTAGTTCTGCCGGGAATTGTAGCGGCGGGTCCGACCGTAGGTGGTGTCCACCTGTCCGGTCTCCTCGTTGTAGTCGTAATAAACCTCCTGGTAGTTGACGATGAACTCGTTGAAGTCCCGTCCCCGCGATACGAGGTCATCTTCATCCGCATCCGCGAGGATGCCTTCCAATTCTACACGTCCTTCATCATTGGTGAGTTCCCGTGCAAGGTCGGCGTCGAATTCGTGGACCTGCATCTGGAAGGAGCGCTGGCCGTGGCGCTGGGGGGCGCCAAACGTGGTGAAGCTCAGGTTGTGGTTGCCAAAGGTCTTGCGGCCCTTGAGGTAGTACGAATAGGTCTCAGACTCCAACCCGGCGGCAAAGCCCTGGTTGGTGCGGTAGGACCCGACGAAGTGGAGGAACCCCTTCTCCTGCGAGCCAAACACCCCGGACAGGCTGTTCCGGTGGTATCCGTAGTTGCCGACTTCGGTCAGCAGGGTCAGTCGGCCGTTTCCGGATTCATCGCCGCCCGTCAGAATGTTGATCGTGCCGCCCACGGACGGGATGGCCAGCTTGCTGGCGCCGAGACCACGTTGGACTTGGGTGGTGCGCACGACGAGGTCGAGACCGGCCCAGTTGCTCCAATAGACCCAACCGTTCTCCATGTCGTTCATGGGCACCCCGTCGACCATCACAGCGAGGTTGGTCTGGTCAAATCCCCGGATGGTCACCCGCGCATCGCCGTCACCGCCACCTTGTTGGGTGGCGTAGACTCCGGGCGTCGTGTTGAGCACGAGGGGCAAGTCCCGGCCGGCCAGCTCTTCCTGAATTTGAGCGGGCAAGACGTTGGTGAACGCGACTGGGGTCTTGCGGTCAATGGCAATGTCCGCGGCGACGATGGCTTCCTCGAGGATGAGGGATTCGAGTTTGACATCGAGGGTGCGGCTGGTCCCGGTGAGGTCCACCTCGACCGTGCGGGCCGAATACCCGATGTAGCTGAAGGTCAATTCCCGTTTTCCGGTCGCTACATCCAGGGTGTAGCGGCCGTCGATGTCGGTGGCCGTCATCTGGCTGCCAGCTTGGACATAGGCCCCGATGAGAGGGTCTCCGGAGAGGCCGTCCCGGACGATGCCTGAGACCGTGCAGTTTTGGGCGTGCAGGGCCAAGGTGCCCAGCCCGAGGGCCAGGAACAAAACGAGAATCTTCTTCATGAAAGGCGCGTGACTCAGTGCTTGACTGCCTGATGGCGCGTGACGCTTCCATCCGCCAGCTGGACCTCCACGAGGTAGGCACCGGTGGGCAGGGCAGCGAGGTCGAGGTGCATCTGACGGCGGCCGGTGGCAGTCGGACGTACGACCTCAGCACCGGACAGGGTGCGCACCACGACAGCGGAAATGGTCTGCCCAGCGAGGAGGTCGAGGTGATCCTGGAACGGGTTCGGGAAGGCCTTCACTTGAGTGGCGCGGTTCTCCTCCACGGAGGTCACGCAATCACAGACGTGGAAGCCGAGCTGATCAAAGGTGTTGACTTCGAGGGAGTCCCACACAGCGAGCACGTCAAAGGCGTCGATGGCATTGATATCGCCTCCGGTCACCTCTGGGCGGCGCACGAGGGTGTGGTTCTGGGTCACGTCATCCCATCCGGCGGAACCGGGGTCTTCTCCGATGACACCGAAAATGTCAACCGGGGCGTTGGTGGAGATCTTGCGGAGGACCATGGCATCGTTGCCGTTGAAATACATGGTGTTGTTCTCCTCGTAAACCGGGTTCAGCCAGATGTCGGCCTGCTCGGCGAGCTCGTCCCACACCGGGGCTTCGAAATCGACACCGTCAGGGTCTTGCTTATCGATGACGTAAACGAGGACTTCCCCGGAGGCAATGGTGCCGGTGAGATCCGTCTTCTGGTTGTCCTGGGCCGCGGTGGCTCCGTTGGAGTAGCGCTCCAGTCGGTAATCCGTCATGTCAATGGCGGCTCCGGTAGGGTTGTAGATCTCAATGGCCTTGTTGTTGGACCATCCTTCGATGTACTCGGAGATAAAGAGCTCGTTGCACTGGGCGGTGAGCATTTGGGCGGACAGGGCGATGGACGCCAGGAGGAAGAGCTTGCGCATGGCTTGGTTGTGAATCGGGGCAAATGTAGGGCGGTCCAAGGGGATTCAAGGGCCTCCGTGTATGGCCTTCACGATTTCACAACATCGCGGGGGTGTTGGTTTTCAGGGGTTTGGACACGGGTCAGGCCAGCCTAGAAGCAATCAGGTCCATGCCCTTGCTCATGCCGTGGTGATAATCGGCCCACAATCCGTCCCCCTGCACCCGGTACCCGTCGGATTGTAGGGGGGCATCGGGCGCAATTTCCAGGATTTTCAGTCCGGGTTCTCCTCCGGCCGCGATGCGGTCGACTGCGGCATTGTAATCTGCATGGCCCGATTCATAGAGGGCGGCGATGGCCGGGTTTTCCCGGTACCAATAGGAGGCAAAGAAGTCCATCCAGCTTTGCTGGATGTGTTGGCCGGAAGGCCGGGTCCGGATGACGAGCAAGTTCCGGGCGCCAGCTTCGATGGCGGCCTGCAAGGGCAAGGCATCGGCGATGCCGCCATCGAACATCCACTGGCCCTCGACTTTGATGCGCCCGCGAGTGACGAGGGGCAGAGTGGCCGAGGCCCACAGAATGCGCAACCAGTTGCCCGCGACAGGGTCGAGGTAGTGGGGATGGCCGGATTCGGCATCGGTGGTGACGAACCGGATCTCCTTGTTGCGGGAAAAAGCCCGCGCGTGGTCAAGGTCCAACGGTTGCTGATGCCGGACATGGTCAAAGAGGTGCGCCAGGTTCATGATGCCCTCCTCGGAAAAGGCGGAGGAAAAACGGATGAACTGGCCATTGGATACGACTTCGGTGGCCACCTCGATGAAGTGCTTGCGCTGGCCCGCGAGGAAGCTGGTGGCCGCCATGGCCCCCGCGGATACCGCGAAGACCCGCTGAAAATCACGGTCTCCGACCGCAGCCAAGGCATCGAGCACGCCCGCCGTGAACGCGCACCGCAAGCTGCCCCCTTCTAGCAATAGGGTGTCAAATGCAGTGGAGAGGGGAGGACGGTGCATGCTCTAAAAGATACGCGATGTTGGCAAGGGTTGTTGCGGTGGAGATGGAGATTGGCGGGGAGAATGTCTGGGTCGATAAGGAGGCCAACGGGGCCGAAGTCATCGTCCGGAAGCGGGTCATGGTGAACACGGACGGACAACGCTGACTCCACGAAAACGGAGTCAGTGAATTCTGACGTCTGAACCGGAATTTTCAAGCGGGATTCCGACCAACATCGGAGCAGGGTTCGCAGATGCTGCAGGTAGTTTCGAGCCAACCCAATTCCTGCAAGCATGTCTACGACGGAATCTCCACCTTCGCCCACGCCCGTGGACGAGTCCCTTCGATGGAAGCGATTCGCCTTGATGGTGGCCCATGACCTCAAAGAACCCATCCGCAACATGGGCGATTGTGCCCGGTTGCTCGCCCAGTCGGAAGAAGGGTCGGAGGTCGATCCCGTTCAGTTGCGCACCTGGCTCATGGAAGCATCGGACCGCCTCCAATGCATGTTGGATGCGTTGCTTCGTCACGCGCGTTACGGCGGGGAGCCCATTCAGTTCGGGGTGGATTCCCAGGTGACGCTCGACGGCATCTTGGCGGATTTCCGGGGCATGCTGCGCCGCACGGGAGGGTCGGTGGAGTCCCTGACCCCCATGCCCAAGGTCGACTGCGGTCCCCTCGGTCTGCGCATCATTCTTCAAAACCTCATCGAGAACGGATTGAAATACCAGAAGCCGGGAGTGCCCCCCATTGTCCGGATTTCAGCAGAGCGCCTTACGACAGGGTGGATGTTCGAAGTGGCGGATCAAGGCGTTGGCATGCCGGAGGGCAAAACCATCGAGGCCTTCGAGCCCTTCAAACGTTTTGAGCACCAGCGTGAGGGCTTGGGCATGGGGTTGTGCCATGTGCGGCATATCGTGGAGGCCCATGGCGGGGACATATGGATTGAGTCCCGGCTCAATGAGGGCACCAAGGTCGCCTTCACCTTGCCCGATTTGCTCAGAACGGAGAACTGAACGCCGGGTCTATGGGCAGGGTCGGAACAGCGGGGTATTCCGGCTCAGGGCCCAATACTACCTCTTCCGGGCCACAGGCCGCCTGGAGGCAGACGAGCAACAGGGGCGCGTGGACGAGGTGTCGAGAACCAACCATTCCTCCAATTTAGCGCTTGCTTAGTTTGGCTTTATTCCAGTGCCCATGCGCCTTCCTCTTCTATGCGCCGTTTGTTGGTTGATTGCTCTCTCCGCAGTTGCACAGGGTGCAACTCACTCTGTGCCCGGCGAAAGGGTGGGGGGCAATGCGGCCGCCTACAGTGGCGAATTCTCCCCGAAACGTCACATCCCTGAATTCTTGGAGCAGGGCTTGGGACTGTCTCATGTTGATGAGGTCACGTATCCAGCCGGTTATGAGCATTCCCTCATGAACCCGGTCATTGTCCAAGGCGAAGCCGTGCACAGCCCCTGGCCCCTGGCCCTCGGCCTGCTCGAAAACATCGGGTGGATTGTGGATAATGACGCCCTGAATGAGGAGGGCGGTTGTGAAGCCGACGTGGATGAAGACGGGATTTGTGACGATGTGGATGACTGTATCGCTCCGGATTTGACGCCCAACGTTCTTCCGATGGTGCCCGCTACCTTCATCGCGGAGGTGACCTTGGACGGTGCGCCGGTGATGGGCATGACGGTCTATGCGACGGTGGACGGCGAAACCGTGGGCGTGGATGAAGCGTTTGCCTATGAAGGGGGGAGTTGGATCAGCATGTTATTGTACGTTTTGGTCGGAGACGAGGTGGACTTCTACCTGTTCGATGAGGTCACCTGCACGGTCTATGACGATGGGTTGGGCTTGTCCGTGACCGAGGCTGGGGGAGAGCTCGCTACGTTCTTCGATCCCGGGTACTTGCCGTTCACAGGGGCGGTCATCCCGGGTTGTACCGATTCGACAGCGTGCAACTTCAATCCGGATGCAGTGTTCGAGGACGAAAGTTGCTTGTTCCCTCAGGATGTATTCGGGACAGATGATGTGGATTGTGATGGTGCTTGTCTCCAGGATGCGGACGGGGACGGTGTGTGTGATGAGGCGGAAGTGGACGGGTGCACCCAGCCGCCCGCATGTAATTTCAATCCGGAGGCTACAGAGGACGATGGTTCCTGTGATTTCAGCTGTTACGGGTGTACCGATTCGACGGCCTGCAATTTCAACTCCGAGGCCACGCATGAGGATGGGGCGTGCCTTTACCCACTGGACCTTTACGGATTCGAATACTTGGATTGCAACGGCGACTGCCTTCAGGATGTCGATGGCGACGGGGTGTGTGATGAAGCAGAGGTGTTGGGGTGCACCGATGAAACCGCCTGCAACTTCGATCCGGAGGCCACCGATGAAGACAGCAGTTGCACCCAGTGGGTGGCAGAGTCGGTGGTGGGACCGTCCACGGCGAGCGAGGGCGACACGGTAATCTATGCGGTGGACCCCGTGTCGGATGACCACATCTACGGTTGGATCCTGCCCGAAGGAGCGATTGTACTGGCGGCCGATTCAGGGGAGGTGGCCGTGGTGTGGGATTCACTGTTGATCGGGAGTGTCAACGTGATTCTGGTGACGGAATACCACCCGGATTGTGGGACGGACACCCTCAGTTTTACCGTGGACGGTGTCGTCGGATTGGAGGAGGCTCCGTTGCCCGCACCAAATTGGATTCCCGCGCCGAATCCCGCGCGCGACTGGGTGAGGTTGATCGGGTTGGAGGGCGTCTCCTGTCGCATCCGACTCCTGTCCATCGATGGACGTGAGGTGTGGCCATGGATGGCCGTACCGGCCGATGGGCGGATTGGACTTAATAGGGCGGCTGCCGGACGATATGTCCTTGAGGTTCAATCGTCCATCACGAGAAGCCGCAGGCCGTTGGTGATTTATCCCTGAGGATGGGTCTTTCCCTTTGGCCCAAGGGATTTCGCCGCAGGGCATGAATGAGAATCGCTCTGACTTGGAGGCCTTGCTCCTCGTGATGGGTCTGTTCAAGGGATTTTCCCTCTTGAGGCAGACGGACATTCCGCTCTTCGGGTCGGCCTGCATCTAGGAGGTGTCGCCCATCACTTTGGACCCGAACAGTGCCGCGCCACTGCTGTTCGGCGATGTGGGCAGTGCGTCCGCGAATTCTTTTGCGGCGGCGGTGCAAATCCTCTGCACAGCCACCTTTGGCCCGGCCGCTGTTGAAGTGGTGATGTGCAACCTTTCGCCTGCTCGGGCGTGTTCGGGGTGCAGTCGTCAATACATTCGTGCCATGCGCATCCCGAGCCTGCCTCACTGTTTTTGTTGGAGTCTCCTGCTCTTCGCTTTCGCGGTGGTTCCTGCGGTGGCCCAGACGGACATTCCCCCCTACGGCCCGGCCTACATCCAGGATGAAATCGCCACGATCGCCATCACCATGCAGCAGGTGAGCGTGGACGAAATGCTGTTCGGCGACACCGACTACGCCTCCACCAATCCCTTTCCTGCCATGGTGGAATTCCAGTCGTCGGTGGAGGACTCCCTCTTCGACTTCATTGCGGTGCGCCTCCGGGGCAACACGTCCTTGACTGCGCCCAAAAAGAGCTTCAAGTTGGATTTGAATGCCTTCATCGCAGGGCAGAAGTACCATGACTTGGAAAAGCTCAACATCAACGCCAACCAGAATGACCCCTCGTTGCTGCGGGCAGGCCTCAGCTGGAACATCCTGCGCCGGATGGGCCTGGCCGGATCGAGAACCAGCCATGTGCGCGTGGAAATCAACGGAGACAACATGGGGGTCTACCTCAACACCGAGCACATGGACGAAGAGTTCGTGGAGGAGTACTATGACAAGGACGACGGCAACTTATACAAGTGCCTGTGGCCCGCCACGCTCGAGTACATCAGCCAGGAGCCCGATGACTACAAGTTCGAGGTCGACGGACGCCGGGCCTACGAGCTGAAGACCAACTACGCGATCGACGACTACACTGACATCGCGGAGTTCATTGACGTGCTCAACAACACGTCCGATGCCGACCTGCGGTGCGCGCTAGAGGAGGTGTTCAATGTGGCTGATTTCCTCAAGGTGCAGGCCCTCGATGTGGTGAGTGGGAACTGGGACGGCTATGCGGGCAACAAGAACAACTTCTACCTCTACCACAATCCGCAGACCGGCCTTTTCGATTACATCCCTTACGACCTCGACAACACGTGGGGCATAGACTGGCTCAACCAGGACTGGGAGACCCGCGATCCCTACGCGTGGTCAACGGAATACCGGCCGTTGTACGATCGTCTGATGGCGGTCCCGGAGTACCGCGAGTGGTACACGCATTACCTCCGTCGGATGATGGACGATTGGGCCCACCCGGACAGTGTCTCGGCCTACCTCAACCCGCGACATGCGATGCTGTTGCCCGAGATTCAATCGGACAGCTACTATCCGCTGACCTTCGGGTTCACGACCCAGGATTTCGAGGGGTCGCTGAATGAGGCGGCCGGAGGCCACGTGGAATATGGAATCCTGCCTTGGCTGGACACCCGTCTCGGCTCCTTGGAGGGGCAACTCGACCCGGAAGTTCCCGTCTTGGTGGTGCACGAGCTGGAGGACAATGCACCCGTCTTGGACTCCCTCCGCATCCGGGCCATCGTCGACGGCGGCGGAGACGACCTCGTGGTCACTTGCTGGGTAGATCCCGGCTCAGGCCCCATCGCCTTCGAGATGTACGATGATGGCGATCACGGCGACCGCAAGGCGGGAGACGGCACCTGGGGCATCAAGGTGCCGGTGCAATGGAACTGGACGACGGTGGACTACCAAGTGCAGGCCACCAGCACGGCCGGCCTCGAGCGTTGGACCCCTTGCGTTCCGCGCACGGTGACGGTGGGCCTGTCCCCTTCCAATCTGGTCATCAACGAGCTCATGAGCGTCAACGCGAACAACGTTTCCGACGAGTTCGGCGAGTTCGACGATTGGGTGGAGCTTTTCAATGCTGGCAGCACACCGGTGGCTCTGGGCGGCAAGTACCTCACGGACAACCTGAGCGACCCCGACAAGTTTGCCCTGCCGGCGGAGACGCTGGCCGCCGGCGACTGGGCGTTCTACTGGGCGGACAACGATCCCGAACAGGGGCCCTACCATGCGCCGTTCACGTTGGGCGGCAGTGGCGATGAGGTGGCGTTGCTCGAGTGGAACGAGGACGGCGCGGTGTGGGTCATTTTGGACTTCTTCGCCTTTGGCGCCTCGGAACAGGACGCGTCGCTGGGCCGCTACCCGGATGGAGCAGACTACTGGGTATGGTTCGCCACGCCCACGGCCAATGCCACGAACAATTACGCCATCATCCTCGGTCAGCAAGAGTGGGAGGGCAGGGAGGTCCGGCAGTTTGCGCCGAACCCCACAGCGGACTGGATTCGTTGGACGGGAGACCGGGTGGCCGGCCGTCTCCTGGATGCGGCGGGCCGCGAGGTGCTCCGCTTTCCTGCGGGCCGGGGCATCAGTCTCGGCGAACGCCCAGCGGGCGTTTACGTCTTGCAGCTGGACGACGGCACCCGTGCCCGCATCGTGAAGCGGGACTGAACGGCTCCTCTTGACGGAAGAATCATTCCGTGGACCTGCGCCCAATGACGTTTCCGGCTGGCAGGTAGCGGGCGCCCACAACAATGCAGCCTTTCGTGCCACCTTTGCGGCATGGATGGGGCATCTGCGGGAATCCGCATCAACAAGTATCTGAGCGAGGTGGGGCACTGTTCGCGGCGCGCTGCGGACAAGCTGCTCGAGCAAGGACGGATCACCCTCAACGGTGCTGTCCCGGAGCTGGGCACCAAGGTGATGCCAGGCGATGTGGTGGCTGTGGATGGAACGGCTGTCGGCCAGCCCACCAAGAAGGAAGACCATGTCTACATCGTTTACCACAAACCCGTGGGCATCGTGTGCACGACCGACCGCAAGCGAGAGCGCGACAACATCGTTGACTCCATCGGCCATGAGCGCCGCATCTTTCCTGTGGGTCGGCTGGACAAGCCCAGTGAGGGCTTGATTTTTCTGACCTCGGACGGCGATATCGTCAACAAGGTCCTGCGAGCTAGAAACCACCATGAGAAGGAGTACCACGTGACGGTGGACAAGCCCATCCGCGGCAATTTCATCGCCGACATGGCCGGTGGGGTGCCCATTCTCGGAACCGTCACGCGCCGTTGCGAAGTCGAACAGACGGGCCCCAAGCATTTCCGCATTGTGCTCACGCAGGGGCTCAACCGGCAAATCCGACGGATGTGTGAGCACCTTGGGTACAAGGTTGCCCGACTCAAGCGTGTGCGCATCATGCACATGCACCTGGATTTGGCGCGGGGGGAATGGCGGGATTTCACCCCGCCCGAACTCAAGGAGCTGCAGCAGCTCGTCAACGACTCGACCAAAACCCATGACGGCGCCAACTGATCGTCCGGTGGTCATCGGCGGTGGGGCTGCCGGTTTGGTAGCGTGCCTCACATTGGAGGCGGCGGGCATGTCTCCCCTGCTCCTCGAAGCCTCCGATCGCCTCGGAGGACGCCTTCGTACAGAAGTCATGCCGGATGGAACGCCGGTGGATGTGGGGTTCCAAGTTCTTCTGACGGCGTATCCCGAGTTGCAACGGTGGGTGGATGTGGACGCCTTGGATCCTGTTCGGTTCGTGCCTGGGGCCAAAATCCGAAAGGGCGGGCGTTGGCGCACCCTGGCCGATCCGCGCCGCAGTCCCTCATTGCTGTTGCCCACGTTGATCAGCGGCATTGGGACCTGGTCTGATCGATGGCGCATTCTCAGAATGGTGGCCAGTGTGTTGCGTGGTCCTGCCGAGCGGGTTCAGGCCGAGGACACCGAGGGGACCGCGATGAATCATTTGAAGTCGGAAGGGTTCTCCGGCGGCTTCATTCGGGATTTCCTCCAGCCTTTCTTTTCCGGCATTTTTTTGGACCGCCGGTTGAGCCCACCGCCCGCTCAGTTCCGCTACACACTGCGCATGTTCGCCCAAGGTGACGTGGTGCGTCCTAAAGGCGGGGTCGAAGCGCTCGTCCATCAATTGCAAGGGCGCTTGGACAAAACCGAAGTGCGCTTGGTCAGTTCTGTGGCATCTGTGGAGAAGGGGCGGGTCACGTTGGCGAATGATGAGGTGATTCAAGCCCAATCCGTGATCTGCACCGTCCCTTCCTTGCTGGATGCTGCTGAAGCACCGTCGTGGTACGGATGCCTGAATGCCGCATTTGAGGTTCGAGATGCGCCCTTTGGCATGCCGATCATCGGCCTGATTCCCGAGGCCGAATCCGTGACCAACTTTCATTTTATGGAGGATGTCCAAGGGCGCGAGGGGAGAGGCAAGCTCAATGCGACAGCGTTGTGGCAGGAAGGACAGAATCTCGCAGCCAGCCTGGCTTCGATGCAAAGCGATTTGCAGGAAGCCGGTTTGGAAGTGGGGAAGTGCTTGTGGCACGCGGAGATTCCCCGTGCTTTGCCTGCTTTAGGTCAGGTGCGTACGGCCCTGGATTCCTCCGAGGTCGGACCGGGCTTGTACATCGCGGGCGATGCGACGGCTGCACCATCTCTGGATGCCGCACTCCGGTCTGGCAGGAGTGCAGCGGAAGAGCTCATTCGCTCCGCAAGTCGGACACGAACATGAACACCCGACCACAATGGGCCCGGTGGTGGGCAGATGGGCGACCGGGTGCGATGGACACTGAGGCTTACCTCGAAGCGATGGCGGAATGGACCGCACAAGGCGCCCACAGTGGTCCAGAGGCCTCTGAGAAATTGGCCGGGTACACCGCGTTGAATGCCGTGCGCATGAAGCGCGTGGGCAAGACGTATAAAATGGGCGAGGCGATGACCGAACTCCTTCATTCAAAGGCTTGCGATGGCCAGCATTGGGTGATCATCACGGAGAGTTGGTGTGGCGATGCGGCCCAATCGGGTCCGCTCATTTCTCGATTGGCGGAAGTGGCCGGGATCACCTTGGAGTGGGTGTTGCGGGATGGGTCCAATGGCATCATTGAAGATTTCTTGACCAATGGAAGCAAGTCGATCCCCATCTGGATTGTGGCCGATGCGACCGGTGAAGTCAGGGGGACTTGGGGCCCAAGGCCCAATTCGGTCAAAAACATGGTCGCTGAGTATCAAGCACAGCCCGAACCCAAGCCCTCATATGCGGAGTATGCCGCACAGGCTCAGCTTTGGTATGCCCGGAACCGCGGCATGGAATTCGAAGCTGAGGCACGAGCTTTGCTTGAACAAGTGTGAAGCGCACACTTTTCTTGTGTTGAAGAGAATGGGCCCCATCTTAGGCGCCAAATCATTCACATAAACCAATCATGAAGAAGTTCATTTTCCTAGGGATTCTCGCCCTTGCTGCCGCTTTTGATGCTGCCGCTCAAGAATACAAAGTCGTCACCGTCGTGGAGAGCATCGTTCCGGGTGGCGTGGGCCGTTCCCGCATCATCGAAACGACCTCGGAGGCAGACAGTGAGGCTGCGACCACGGACCGAGTGGACGGCAAGAAGAGCGACCAGGGAAAGGTCAAGCGTGGGGACCTCAAAGTCGACGCGTTCCGGGAGACCAAGCTCGTGAACTTCTTCAGCGCTGCCGGCATCAACTTCCAGAACATCGCATCCAACGACGCGCTCATCGCCGACAAGATCAATAACCTCGTCTCTCAAGGTTGGAGTTTGGAGTTTGTCGTGAGCGGGGTGGAAGCAGACTCCGGAAAGGACGACGGTAACGGCCTTTACATTACACGGTTGATTTTCAAGAAGTAAGGTGATTTCCGGAATGCGTGAAACACGTTTTCACGCATCGGAAACGCACCATATCTTCGCAACAGCTATCGCTAGGAATGGCGATTGGCAAGTAGATTGTTAGGAAGGAAGGGCGCGAAGGCGCCCTTCTCTTTTTTACCAGAATTGAGGCCCGCTCGGCCTTAACTTTATGGACATGACGAAACGTCTTCTGTTTGCCCTGTGTCTGGTCAGCCTCTGGACCGCATGCAATGAGCCCGACCCGATTTCGCGCTGTGTGATCGATCGGGTGGAAGTCCTGGACATCAATCCGGATTATTTCGAAGACACAGTGGACGAAGGGTTGCCGGACCTATTTGTGGAGTTGCGGAATGCGGAGACGCAGGAAGTGGTTTTTGCGTCGGATGTGGCCCAGGAAGCACAAGTGCCCGTCAACCTCGATTTCGTGGCGGTCAACATCGAGATAGAGGATTTTCAGACGGCCTATGAATTCACGGTGTTCGATGACGACATCGCCACCACACAAGATTTCATTGCCCTTCAGCTTCCGTTCAAGGTGGACGATCACGTTGACGTAGAACGCCCTTACGTGGACATCACGGATGGCCTCACCACCATTCGTGTGCACTTGATTTGGTACTGAAAGTCGATTGCATCAGGGCATTGCCTATATTTGCCCCCCTCTAACGAGTCAGCATGGCGAACCACAAATCAGCCCTTAAGCGCATCCGTTCCAACGAGACCAAGCGTCTCAGCAATCGTTACTACCACAAAACGATGCGCAATGCGCTTCGCAAGTTCCGTGCCTCAACGGATGAAAAGCAGCTCATGGAAGACCTCCCCAAAGTGGCCTCCATGATTGACCGTCTCGCCAAGAAGAACGTCATCCACAAGAACAAGGCAAGCAACCTCAAAAGCGGACTTGAGCGTCATTTGGCGACGGTCAAGGGTTGACCATCTTGGCCGCATGGCGGTCCAAAAACGAATCTGTAAGGGGTGCTTCGGCACCCCTTTTTTCATGTCCCGATGTGCCCTTCACTTGGATGTGCTTGCCCGATGAGGCCCCGCGAAAAGGCCCTGACCCAAGGCGTGCATGCTTTGACATCGGAAGAGCTTCTTGCCGTACTCATCGGAAGCGGTGCTCCGGGAGAGGGGGCCGAGCACGCTGCTCGGGCTTTGATGTCGGCTTTTGGGTATGACTTGCAAGCACTTGGGAAAAGCAGCATCGACCGGTTCCGAAGCACGCGGGGAGTAGGGGATGCACTGGCAGTTCGCATTGCAGCGGCCATGGAGTTGGGCAGGCGGCGCTGGATGGCGCCGCCGCAGTTGGGTGCCCACATCACGAAGTCGTCCGACATCGTGGCCCGATTCCAGGCGCGTTTGATCGACCGCAATGAAGAGGAGTTCTGGGTGCTTGCCCTGAGCCGGTCGAACACGGCCATTGCGGACCTTCAGGTATCGGTTGGAGGACAATCGGGAACCGTGGTGGATCCCAAAGTGCTGTTTTCAAAGGCGCTAACTGTGCGGGCGGCCGCATTGGTCCTGGTTCACAATCACCCCTCCGGAAACCCACGTCCCAGTGAAGCGGACAAAACCCTGACACGTGAAATATCGCGGGTGGGGAAAGCGTTGGACATGCCCGTGCTGGATCACGTCATCATTGCCGGCAAGCGCCACTTTAGCTTTGCGGACCAACAACTCCTCTGACCTTGCCTGCCGTTTCCATCCTATTGACCGTTGTTGGCGCCCGCCCCCAATTCATCAAGTCAGCAGCATTGACCCGCGTCCTAGAGGGGAGCAGCTGGAAGGAGCACTTGGTTCATGCCGGGCAGCATTCGGATGACCACATGGGGACCGATTTTCTGGTGGAGCTGGGTGTGCCGGCTCCCGCCGTCCGATTGACACCTGCGCAATCGGGAAGGACCGAGCGCATGGCGGACATGATGAAGGGCATCGGCGCGGAAATCAGACGGGTTCGGCCAGAGGTCGTCCTGGTTTACGGCGATACCGACGCTACCTTGGCAGGGGCCCTTGCGGCCCACCATGCGGGCGTGCCGCTGGTTCATGTTGAGGCAGGACTTCGAAGTGGCGATCGTACCATGCCCGAAGAATTGAACCGCATCCTGACCGATCAACTTTCGGACATGTGGGTCACGACTGGGCCCGGGCCGACTGAGCTTCTGGTTTCGGAAGGTGCGCCATCCGATGGCATTGTCGAGGCAGGCGATGTGATGCTCGATGTGGCATTGGCGGTCAAGGCGGGCTTGGCACATCGCCTTCCTCCGATGTGGCCGCAATCCGGGCCTGTGCTTGCCGCGACGTTGCACCGACCAGCCTTGGTGGATGATCCGGCGCTGTTGAGGGCGACCATGGAAGCCTTGGGGCACTGGGCCTCCGCAACGGGAGGGCAGGTGTATTTCCCTGTGCATCCGCGCACGGCCGCCCGCTTGGGGGACATGGGCTTGGAATTGCCGGCCTCAGTGATCAACCCTGGGCCGCTCGGGTACGTGGACATGCAAGCCGCATTGCATCACGCCAGTGCGGTATTGACGGACTCCGGTGGACTCCAGAAAGAGGCCTGGTACCAAGGGACGGGTGCGGTTGTGCTGCGCGACACCACCGAGTGGACCGAACTCCTCGACATCGGGGCTTCGCAGCTGTTTGATCCAAGTCGCTTGTTGGCAAAGGCGGCGGCGGCAGATCTGACCGCCGCCTTGCAAGCCGCTTCTTCCGTTGTTCAGGTGAACGATGTGGCCTTATTTGGAGGCGGAGAGGCAAGCCACCGCATCTTGGAGGCCTTGGAACGATGGAAGCGAACGTCCTGATGTCGGTCACGCCCACCATCCATGTCTTTGCTCCAGGACGGACGGCGCGCCATGAAGCGGCTTTTACCTGGGTGCTCAGCAGTGTCCTCGATTTGGATT
>MDTG01181896.1_pt1 | contig 21501 bp, 18 predicted proteins | sample 811421 | NCBI WGS metagenome assembly MDTG01 (sample SAMN05326645, study PRJNA326480) | marine metagenome | isolation source: seawater | place: Pacific Ocean: South East | collected 2011 | reverse complement strand
GCCCAAGCCGTCAATATCCAATGCATTTCGAGAGACGTAATGCTTTAATCTACCCATAATCTGAGCTTCACATTGATACGTTCCTGAACAACGTATAACAACTTCATCTTCATCAATGACTATTTTCGATCCACAAACTGGACACTTAATTGGTACCTTATAGGTATTATTTCTTTTCTTATTTTTAGTCTTTACTACTTCAATTACATGAGGAATTACGTCTCCTGCTCTCTCAACGACAACATTATCTCCTTCACGAATATCTTTTTTTTTGATTTCATCAAAATTATGAAGGGTGGCATTAGATACTAAAACTCCACCTATATTGACTGGCTTTAATCTAGCAACAGGCGTTACTGAACCAGTTCTTCCAATTTGTACTTCTATTTTTTCAATTGTTGTCTTGGCAGACTCAGATTCAAATTTATGAGCAATTGCCCACCTTGGGGACTTGCCTACTGATCCCAACCTTCGCTGCCAACTTAAATCATTGATTTTATAGACAAGCCCGTCAATATCATACGGAATATTAGCGCGCTCCTCATTAATCTCTAAATAAATGCTCTCTAAATCTTTTACTCCTGAGCAACTTTTAAGATAAGGACTAATAGGTATGCCCCATTGCTTAAACTGTTCCATTTGTTGGCAATAAGTCTTTTTATTAGATCCTTCAAAAAACCCAAATCCATGTGAGATAAATTTTAGTGGTCTTTTTGCAGTTACATTTGGATCTAACTGTCTTAAACTTCCAGCAGCAGCATTTCTAGGATTTGCAAACTGGCCATCATTGGTTTTATTTAATTTTTCAAAATCTAATTTAGCAATAAAGATTTCACCTCTAATTTCAACTTTATTAGGCGGTGAGTTGGTTTTTAGTTTTTTTGGAATATCTTTAATTGTTAGGATATTTGGAGTTATAACCTCACCGATCTGACCATTCCCTCGAGTAGCTCCCATAGTTAATTCACCTTTTATATAAACAAGGTTAACTGATAGCCCATCTATCTTTGGCTCTACTGCATAATCAATAGGACTATTAAGGTCTTTTAGGAAATTATTAATTTTATTCTCAAAATTAATTAGATCTTCTATTTTCATTGCATTATCAAGAGATAGCATAGGAGATGGATGGTCAAACTTCGTAAATAAATCCGATGCAGTTCCACCTATTTTATCAAGAGGATTATTTTTTAAATCTATATCAGGATTTTGTTTTATTAATTCTTTTAATTCTCTAACTAATTTATCATATTCAGCATCTGATATTGATGGCTTATCTTTATTATAATAAAGATTGTTATGGAAATTTATTTCAGAAGCGATTTCTTCTATTTTTTTCTTTTGATTTTTATTAACCACAAGTTAATTATTAAATAATATCTTTGATAATTTCGTAACTCATTTTATACCATCTACTTTCAGGAAAATTATGACCTAAAGTTGCAGCATATTTTGTAGCTTCTTCATAAAGACCGAGGGTATAATATATTTCAACCAATCTATGTAAAGTTTCGGCAGTATAGACTGAGGTTTCATAACTCTCTAAAACTTTATTGTACCTGTTTATTGCAGAAATCCATTGATGACTAAATTGATAATATTTTGCTATTTCCATTTCCTTCGCAGCAAGACGATCATTAATGATATCTATTTTATCACTAGCATCTTTAGCAAATTGTGATTCTGGGTATTTAGTTGTGACTTCATAAAATGCTTTTTTTGCCTTTTCAGTCATGCTTTGATCTCTTTTAACATCCTTGATTTGTTCAAAATAATTCAAAGCTCTTAAATAATATGCATAAGATATTTTTTTACTACCAGGATACAAGGCTATAAATCTTTCTAAACTATCTAAACTTTCATTATATAAACCAGATTTATAATAACAAAAAGATGTCATAAGTTGAGCCTGATTTGACCATTTTGAGTAAGGGTATTGTCTTTCAATATCTTCAAAGATTAAGGCGGCATCCACAAAGTCTTTTTTGTTCACCAATTCCATAGCGCTTGAATATAAAATTTGAAGTTTTTGCCCTTCAGTTTCAGGTGTTTCAAGCTTAGCATCAGAGCAACTTACAAGAACTAAGAGAAATGAAGTTATGATAAATTTTTTAAATCTGGCCATTTGTTTAATTAAGATCCAGATACTATTTTAAAGATTATTTAATAAGATTAAAGTCTATTTCTATCCTAGTTTAAAAAGCTGCAGAAACTTCAGTATGTGATTTATTTAAGACTTTTCCAATATCTATATGGTTTTCTTCTATCAATTTCCAGTTTGACCGGTCAGAGAATAAAGTTTTTAAAAATTCCTGGGTTAGACTATGTCCGCCACAGAAGATTTCAAAGCTGCCTTCAATCTTCTTACCCATTAAAAATATATCTCCAATAAAGTCTAAAATTTTATGTCTTACAAACTCATCTGGATATCTTAATTCTTCATCATTTATAACACCAGTCTCATCGAGAAGAATAGCATTTTCAAGAGAACCTCCTTTTATGAGTCCCTTATCAAGAAGAGTATCAACATCTTTTTTAAATCCAAACGTTCTAGAATTTGATATTAGCTTTCTATAAATATTTTCATCAAAAGTATCTAACTTTAACCTTTGATGATTTAAAAGATTATGGTCATAGGAAATAGTATAATCAACATTAAAAGAATCATGAGGGATTGCTTTAATGAAAGAATTTGTATCACCAACAATAATTGGTCTGAGTATTTTTAAAACCTTACGATGAGCCTTCAAATTTTTTATACCAACTTCATCAATTAAATTAACAAATACTTTAGAGCTTCCATCAAGTATAGGAACTTCATCAGAATCTATATCAATTAATGCATTGTCAACACCTAGTCCATTTAGTGCTGACATTAAATGTTCTATAGTACTAACTTTAATTCCATATTGATTTTTTATTGAAGTACAAAGCTGAGATTTAATTAAATTGTCAACAGACGCATCAACAATCATTTTTTCAGATGAAGATTTTAAATCAATTCTTTTAAACTTAATTCCAGTATCAGCTGGTGAAGGATGAACAGTCACATTTGTATCATTACCTGAGTGAAGGCAAACACCAGAAAATGAAAATGATTTTTTAAGAGTTTTTTGCATTTAATTTTTTCTTTAAAACTGACTTATAATAGCTTTGAGACATCTGCTACAGACAAAGTTTATTACTTTATATTACTACTAAATAGCTTTAAAAAAATCGTAAACTCTTGAAAGTATTGATTTATTTTCTTTGTATTGTGTACTTTCATCAGCTTCAATTTCATGATTGATTGCATACAATAGAAGACCGAATGCTGAGCTCATAGAAGGGTTATCAACAATTAATTTTGAACCATTGATTTTTAATGCTGAACCTAATCTACAATTGGATGAGTTAAACTTATCTTTAATAATCTTATTTAATAATGATGATTTAGATCCATAGCCTGTATAAATAATATTATCTTCAACTAGTGAGGAATATTTAGCATTCTTAATCTTATGATAAATTAAATTTATAAGCTCTTCTGCTCTAGACTTATAAATTTTAAACAAATCTAAATCCTTTTTATCAATTTCTTTAGAAATATCTATTTTTTCTATTTTCTTTCTAATTTCTTCAGCTTCATCAATGTCTATAGAAAGAACATTACTTAAATCTTTTGTAAAATTATAAGAGCCTAATGGAATTATTTCGAAGTATATCAATTGATTATCTAAAGTAAAAGATAAGAATGTTTTGGTTTTTCCAATATCAATTGATATACCTCCAAGACTAGATTCCTTTTCATTTAAAACTGCAAGGCTACTCGCATAATTACTTAAGACTATTTGCTTAATATGTACATCTATCTCACCAAAAAAATCATAAATTTTTTTTATTTCCTTGTTATCAGAAATAATATTATGCCACTTAGTAGTAAGATTATCTGCTCTTAGATTTAAAGGATCAGAAACACTTTTTGAATTATTTATTCTATAACTAATTGGAAAGGAATGTAATGGTGTACTGTTGTCAGCATAAAGCTTTTTAAAATCATTGCATTTAAAATATGATTTTATATGATCATCATTTATTAAACAATTCTCAGTTTTAATAAAGTGATCTATATAAGTTGAATGCACTGACCTATCTATATTAACGTAAGCACTCTTTATTTTTATTGCAGCTTCATCTTCAGATTTTTTAATGGCTTCAGTTAAATGATCTTTAAATTCATTTTTATTTAGACTAAAGGGGTCACTACAATTAGTCGAAAATTTACTTATTCCAGAACCAATTAGTTGCAGGATTTTCCCTCGATTAACTATTTCTAATTCTTGGGCTACCAAGCAAATAACCTTATCAGCACGAATATCAATTGCAGTTATAAGTGTTTTTGACATTAAACTTCTTCAAGACCAAATCTAACATTTTCGCCATCAACTTTAATAATTGCTCTCCCCTTTATCCTTAGATCAACTTCAATAATATTACTGTCTAATATTTGATTATTTTCAAATAGTTTTTTTAAATTTTTCAATGAATCCATCACATCAGTATCTGGTAACTTAATTAATAAATCGTTGGATAAAGATAAATTCCATCTTCTTTGGTCTATTAATTCTAGTCCATTAATTTGATTTATTACTTCAGGAAAATTAATATTAATTTCTTTTATAATTTCATGTAATTTTATTTTTGCATCCTTTCCTCTAATATTCAAAAGGTTTTCATATTTATTTATATCTGGATTTGTAGAAATAATTTGGCCATCAATATCGATGAGAAAAATATCTTCATCATTATAAAAAAAAGCAAATGGATCACTCTCAATAATGTTTACATGTAATGTACTTGGATATATTTTTTTTATATTTACCCTCTTAACCCATCCAACCTGTTCTAGTAAAACTTTTGCTTGATCATTGTTAAATGTAATTAAATTATTTAAACTTGAAGACAATATTTTCTTCAATTCATCTGGATCAGATTTTTCAGTTCCGATAATTTTAATTTGCTTAATTTTAAAAAAATCTTCTAATAAGTAAGGGTTGAATTTAATAATTACAAAGAAAGCTGAAATAGAAACTAATAATACTAAGAATAATATATTGAAATATTTAACGATTTGTTGACGCGTCATTTAAGATCCAATTAATTAATTCATCAAAATCAGTCCCTTTACTCTTAGCTATTTCTGGAACAAGAGAGGTAGGAGTCATTCCTGGCTGAGTATTAACTTCGAGTATATAAAAAACATCACTTTCTTTTTCCAATATAAAATCAGTTCTCGAGATTCCCTTACAGCCTAATGCGTTATGTGCTTTTAAAGCAAGTTCCTCCACACACACTATCTGCTTATCCGTTATCCTTGGTGGAATAATATGTTTTGTTTGACCATTATCAAAGTATTTAGATTCATAATCATAGAATTCATTTTTTGGATCAATCTCTATTGATCCTGTCTTATTATCTCCGTATACTGCTACTTGAATTTCTTTACCTTCAATGAATTTCTGTATAAGTATTTCATCTCTATCTTTATTCTTATCTAAATACTCATTTTTATCATCATCATTCTTTATTATACCTACTCCAACACTTGAACCTTCGTTTCTTGGCTTAAGAACATAAGGGTAACTCATAAGAGTTTGGTTTTTAATCAATTTTAAGCTAGATAGAATAGTATCTGGATAGTTTAAATTAATATCTGTGAATATTTCTGAAGATTTGTGTTTATCCATTGCCAATTCTGAAGCTTTAATTCCTGAATTAGTATAAGGAACATTTGTTAATTCAATTATTTTCTGAACTTTACCATCTTCTCCCCAGGTGCCATGTAATGCATTAAAAATTACATCAGGCTTATATTTCTTTATTTGTAATTCTAGACTTTCATCAGCATCAATATCGATAACTTCATAATTATTACGTATAAGCGATTCATTTATACCCTTTGATGAGATAATACTAATTTCTCTCTCTGAGGAAATTCCTCCATAAATTAACATCACTTTTTTATATTTATTCATGTGTTCCCAAAATTTTTATTTCCCATTCTAATAAAACTCCTGTTTCGTCAAAAACTTTACTTTTTATTAGTTCGCCAAATGTCTCAATATCATTAGCAGATTCAAATTGTTTGTTTACTATAAAATTTGCATGCTTATCAGATAAAGTTACATTGTTTCTTTCCATAGTTTTTGATCCTGATAACTCAATTAATTCCCAAGCTTTTTTACTAGATTGTGCAATAGGATTTTTAAATGTACTGCCTGCTGTTCTAACTTTCCTCGGCTGAGCATCAATTCTATCTTTATTAATTTCATTCATCTTATTGGAAATTTTATTTTTGTTTCCTAAGACTTTACTAAACTTTATTTCCAGAATTATTAGGTCTTTGACTTTAGTATTATTTCTATATGAAAAAAAATCTTCAGACAGATCAATATTTACCTCATTACCCTGATAATCGAGACATCTTGCGGAAAGAAAAATATCTTTAATTTCTGATCCATAGCATCCAGCATTCATGGCAACTGCGCCACCTATACATCCAGGTATTCCACTTAAAAATTCGAATCCTGTGATTGATCGCTCTAAACAAAATTTAGATAATACTTTATCGAGCACACTTGCGCCAACATTCAAATAATTACTTTCAACATTTATATTATTAAAATTTTTTCCCAATTTAATTGTTACACCATCAATTCCACCGTCTCTAATAAGTAGATTAGAGCCCATTCCGATCACTGTTCGATTTATATCTAGCGGCAATAGCTTTAGTAACAAAGCTAGATCACTGGAAGAATTTGGTACAAAAAAAATTTCTGCATTACCAGCGACTCCAAACCAAGACATTTTTGAGAGATTAAAATTAAATTCTAGCTTCCCTTTAATATCATTGTCAGAAACAATCTTTTTAACCTGTTCACATGTCTTACTCATATGCTCTCTTTAACGTAGAATAAAAATCATATGCCCATTTCGTTACATTTCCAGCACCTAAAAATATAATTGAAGTTTTTCCACTAAATTGATCTACCAAATCTAATATAGAATTATTATCAATATAATATGATGACTTAGTTTTTGATTTACTAGCTATGTTTTTTACCAAATCATCTAATTTAAAGTTTCTTGGCTTTTTTTCTCCAGCGGAATAAACCTCAGCAACCATAACATGATCTGAAGAAGAAAAAGCTGCTGAAAATTCTTTTTTTAATGAAACTATCCTACTAAACCTATGCGGCTGAAATACTGCAATTAAGTTATTAGATGGTCTAGATTCTTTCATTCCTAACAAGACATTACTTATTTCAGTCGGATGATGAGCATAGTCATCAATTATTTCGATATTTTTAACTGTACCAACATGAGTAAGGCGCCTATCCACTCCCTTAAATGATGTGATTGTTTTTTTTATTTGTGAAATTTTTAAACCTGTATTTAACGCCACTGCAATTGTAGCTAATGCATTTAAGACGTTGTACTTTCCAACTAAAGGTATGGAGAAATTCTTATACTTTTTAATCTTCTTTTTTTCATCTTTGATAAAAATATCAAAAATGGTTTTGTTATCCTTAGTTCTGATATTCATTGCTCTAATATCGTTGTCATTATTAAGTCCATACTTAATAATTTTTGTAGTTGTAATATTCGATATAATCTTTCTAATATGTGAATTATCATTACAAACAATTGCACAGCCATAAAATGGCACTTGAGTAATAAATTTATTGAAAGATTTTTTTAAATTTGAAAAACTTTTGTAATGATCTAAATGCTCTTCATCTATATTTGTTACAACAGAAATAGTTGAAGATAATTCCAAGAAGGTTGAGTCTGACTCATCTGCTTCTACTACCATCCATTTTCCAGATCCTAGTCTAGTATTTGTTCCATATTCATTGATTATTCCCCCATTAATAATAGTAGGCCTATAATTTGATTTGCTTAGAACAGAAGCAATTAACGAGGTAGTCGTTGTTTTCCCATGGGATCCTGAGACTGCAATTGTTTTCTTTAAACTTACCAACTGAGACAGAATATTTGACCTCGGTATTGAAGGAATTGATTTAGATTTGGCAAATTTTAATTCTATATTACTTTGTTTAATGGCAGAAGAGTAGACAACAAGATTAACATCTTTAAGATTTTTAAGAGAATGGCCAATAAATACTCTTATCTTTTTTGCTCTCAATCTTAAAATATTTGGATTTAAGCTTACATCACTTCCTTGTACAGAATAACCTAGGCCATTTAAAATTTCAGCAATCCCACTCATACCTATTCCACCTATACCTATAATGTGGATTAACTGTTTTTTATTAATTTTCATAATTCATTTTTGATTAGATCATATATTTTTTCAGATGGATTTATTTTATCAGATTTAGTAGCCTTAATTTTCATATACTTTCTTTTATCTTTATTTTTAAGAATTTTGAAAATTTCATTATATATTTTTTTTTCACTTAGATTTTGATGAAGTATAATCTTGCCCATTGATAATTTCTCAAGCTCAAGAGCATTATAATATTGGTGATTATCAACAGCATACGGATAAGGAATTAAAATAGCAGGTTTATTATAATAAATTATTTCATTTACTGTAGAGGATCCTGATCTAGAGATTACTAAATCTGCCTCAAATATCTTTTTTGGCATATCAGAAAAAAACTCTTTAACGTTATTTTCTATTCCTGCAGAATTATATATCCTTTTAACTAAATTTAATTCTTCTCTACGTGCTTGATGATTAACTGAAAACCGATATTTTTTTTGAATTTTTAATTTTATAATCGCATGAGGAATAAATTCTGAAAAAGATTTTGCTCCCTGACTCCCACCTATAATACAAATTCTAAAAATATTATTGTTATTTTTTCTTCGATTTAAGGATTTATATAACCTAATAGGCATTCCAACATGAATAGTTTTATTTAAAAATTTTTTATGAATATTTTTAGTTTTAACAAATGCTGTAAATAAATATTTAATCCGATGCATTAAAAGTTTATTAGCTTTTCCTAAAACTGCATTGGCCTCATGTGCTGCAATTTTATATTTTAAAAATGATCCTGAAAGTAAGAATGGAAAAGTTATATAGCCACCAAATCCGATAGTAAAATTTGGTTTTAATTTAAAAAAAATGATAAGTGATTGTAACAAAACTATTGGAAAGTTAATTAATTGTGAGAATCTCGTATTTGATCCAATTGGTTGCCAAATTGTTATAACTTTATCATTGTTGATTTTAGAAAAAAAATTTTTTCCTCTTTTATCTGTAACAATATAACAATCTATTTTTCTTTTGTTAAAAATTTTAAATGTTACTTGAATAGGTAAACAATGACCACCTGTTCCACCACCTGTTAGTATCACTCTTTTCATTGAAATATGATGCCTACCTATTGTGTCTTTTTTTTGAAAACATCATTATGAGACCGCAAGTAATTGACATTCCAAGGATTGAAGAACCTCCATAACTTATAAACGGTAATGTAATCCCAGTAGTTGGAATAAGGCGAATATTAACTGAAATGTGAATTAAGGCCTGTAAGCAAAAGTAGACAACAAGTGTAAATAAGCTGATTTGTACAAAGTGGTTGTTATTACTATAGAGACTTTTAAAGCTATTATAAGCAATTATGAAAAAAATAGTTAATAATATTAAACATCCGATGAGACCGTACTCTTCAGCTATTACAGAAAAAATATAATCAGATTCTGCCTCTGGAATTTTTTCCTTAATTATACCATTACCTGGACCAACCCCTGTCAAGCCACCAGACTTAATTGCCCTTAATGACATTTCTGCCTGAGAAATATCATATTGATCAGGCGCAAGAAAAGAATTAATTCTATTTTGAACATTAAAATTAAAAATATAAATTCCAAGAAAAGCTACAATTCCAAGAAAGATAATAGAAATCAAAATTATAAAACTAAAGCCGCTTAAAAATATTGAAGAAAAATAAATTGCAGAAATTAAAATAAATTGACTAATATCAGGCTGAAGTACCAAAATAATAGAAATTGATAAATATATAAGAAAGCTCAAAATGTATGGATAAATAGAGTTTTTTACAATTTCATTGCTTAAAACATAAGCAAGTGATAGGCAAAAAAAAGGCTTTATCATTTCAATAGGCATGATTGTAAAATATTTTACATCAACCCATCTCTTCGACCCCTTAATCTCATTTCCAAAAAAAAGAGTGGAAAATAAAAGTAATAGAAAAAATGAAAATAATATTATTGTAAAAAATTTAATTTTAGTAACTTCCAGAAAAGAGATTAAACAGCATAGTGCTAATCCAGTTATTAGATAAATTGCCTGAGACGAAAAAACAGAAAAAATATTATTAGTATTAGAATATTGATTATTTTGATTGATTGTTAAGCTAATAAAAAGTCCTATAAATATGAGGGATAAGATAGAAAAGAAAATTGGTTTATTTATCTGACTCCACCAATGCGTAAAAAAACTATTATCTTTATTTATATTATCCTCCATAAGCTTTTCTGGATCTAATTAATTTCTTGAACTTTTCTCCTCTAACCTCAAAATTTTTAAATTGATCAAATGAAGCTGCGCCAGGACTAAATAGAATTGTACTCTTAGATTTACAATCATTAACACTTGATAAAACCATTTTCACTGCTTTAGCTAAATTCTTAACATAATAAGTCTCAGTTCGCTTTTTAAAATAATTAAAAAAAGGTTTCTCATCAGAGCCAATAATAAATACCATAACTACTTGATTTATATATTTATTTAAGATCATGATATTGTTATCTTTTGCCAGTCCTCCACATATTAAATAAATATTTTTATAACTTTTTAAGGCAGGAATAAGTGATTCAAAGTTTGTTGCTTTTGAATCATTAATGATTTTTATTCTCTTATTTGAAAATACTAATTCTTGTCTATGCTCAAGACCTTTAAAAGATTTCATTGTATGCAATATTTTTGATCGTTTTAAACCTATTAATTCTGATATTTTAGTAGCAAAAAAAATATTTTCTTTACTATGGTCTCCTGTTAAATGTCGATTTGAAACACCAGGGTTTATAATATTTCTTTTGATTGTGGCTTTTTTTATATTACTATGAAATGTAAAATACTTATTTTTAAAATTAACACGCATAATTCTTTCTTTTAACAAACTAGAAAATTTTTTAATCTCATTATTTAGTTCATTATGATTCAGATTAATAATACCGTATTGATTAGAATTTAAGTTTTTAAATATTTTTAATTTCTCACTTGCGTAGTTTTTAATACTTCCGTGCCTTTCTATGTGATCTGAACTAAGATTTAATATACATGCATAATCTGGAGAAAATAAATTAGAATGTTCTAGTTGGTAAGAAGATACTTCCATTATATATATTCCCTCTTTTAATTTCTTTGATGAAAAAATAGGTTTACCAATATTTCCTACTAATGAACAAGGTACTTTATTTTTTTTGAGTATATGATTAAGAAGTGTGACTACGGTAGACTTGCCATTAGTACCAGTAACTCCAACAACTTTAACACTATCTTTATATTTGCTATTTTCCAAGTAAATTTGAAATAGATCAATCTCACTAATTATTTTACACTTATTTTTTTTTGCTAATTTCAATATTTTGTGTGCATTTATTCCTTTTGTCTTAAAACCTGGACTTGGAACTAAAAAATCAATTTTCTTCCAGATTTTTTTTTCATTCACAAATAATTTATATTTTTTACACTTTAATTTTTTCCTAATAACATCATTGTCATCCCAAAAAAAAATATTTGCACCACTTTTAAATAATGATGCAGCTATAGATTTCCCTGTAACACCCATTCCTAAGATAAGTACATTTTTTTTTATAAAAATCTTAGAAGTAATCATATAACTTAGCGTATTTTTAGAGTTGCTAACCCTATTAGGGCAAGGATTACTGCTACTATCCAAAAACGGATGACTATTTGAGATTCAGGAACACCCTTTTGTTCAAAGTGATGATGAAGAGGTGCCATCTTAAAAATTCTTTTTCCTGTAAGTTTATAAGAACCTACTTGAAGAATGACCGAAACTGCTTCTGCCACAAATATTCCTCCAACAATCGCTAAAACAAGCTCTTGTTTAATTAATATACTGATAGATCCAATTGCGCCTCCTAAAGCGAGAGATCCGGTATCTCCCATAAAAACCATTGCTGGAGGAGCATTATACCATAAAAATCCTAAGGCAGCTCCAATAATTGCCGCGCACAATACAGTTAACTCACCCGCACCAGGTAAATAATTTATATATAAATATTCTGAATAAATAATATTACCAGCTAAGTAACAAATCAGAGCAAAAGTTAAAGCGACAATCATAATTGGAACTATTGCTAATCCGTCTAGGCCATCAGTAAGATTAACAGCGTTTGCTGATCCAACAATAACTATAATAATAAACGGTATTGAGAAATATCCCAAGTTTAAAAAAACATCCTTTAAAAAAGGAAGTGATAATAAATTCAAATTTTGAAAGTCTAGAATGTCTTTTATCCAATATATAAAAATAATCACTACTAATATCTGAAAAATAATTCTTACCTTTCCAGGGATACCATTACTTGAGTTACTTTTTACTTTCTTTAGATCATCTATAAACCCAATTAAACCAAAAGAAATCATAACAAAAACAACAGGCCAAGTTATATGACTTTCAGGGTTACACCAAAATATTATTGAGATTATAATTGATAAAAGAATTATTATACCTCCCATAGTTGGCGTCCCTTTTTTTGCTACAATATGCGATTGAGGTCCATCTTCTCTTATAGGCTGTCCATCAACCTGAAGTGTGCTCAATTTCCTAATAAAAAATGGTCCAAATAAGATAATAAGTAAAAATGAAGTCATTAACGCCAGTCCCGTTCTGACAGTGAGATAATTAAATAAATTTGTAATTAAATTTAACTCTAAGTAATTTATCAAATATAAAATCATAATAAATTCCCTAATTAAAGTACTCAATTATTTTATTTAACTTTATAGAATTTGAACCCTTTATAAATACTGAGCAATCTCTCTTAATAAAAAGGTCTATTTTATTTATAAAATAATTGACATTATAAAAGAAGAAAATGTTTTCATTCTTGTTTATCTTTTTAAATTTGTAAAATTTATTTCCTATAAATACGCAATAATCAAAGGTTTGATTTAATAATAATTTAAAAATTTTTTTATGATAATATGAAGACTGCTTTCCAAGTTCATTCATATCACCAATCACAAATATATTGTTTTTCTTATTCATAGAGCTAAATGATTTAATCGTAGCAATCATCGATACTGGACTTGCATTATACGCATGATCAACAATTTTTAATCTTTTGCCATTAAATGAAATATTTTTTATTTGACCCCTTCCTTCAGTCAACTTTAAATCCTTGATTTTATTAATTAAATTTAAATCAAGTTTCAGCACATTTAAAACTCCTAGTATAGCTAGAAAGCTCATTTCTAAGATTTCTTGATTATTTCGAATTTTGTAAGAAATATTCTTTGATTTATTAATTTTAGTATTAATTATCACTTCAGATTTTTTTTTCTCTTTCTTAACCATGTAAAAATCAGAATTTTTTGTAGCACCAAATGTAATTATATCCTTGATTAACTTTTTTCTTGCAAGATTTTGAATCGTTAAAAAATGTTCAATATCTCTATTAATAATTAAAGTTTCAATAGAATTAACTCCAGTGAATATTTCTGATTTTGCTAAAGCTATATCTTTTAAAGAATTAAAATTTTTACTGTGAACGTGATGAACGTTAAGGATAATAGCTATTTCAGGTTGAGCTATTTTAGATAATTTTTTAATTTCATTTTTATGATTCATACCTAATTCAAAAATTCCTATCTCTGTATTTTTTGGCATATTAAGTATCTCAAGAGGGAGTCCATAATCGTTATTATATGACTGTCTAGAACAATAAGTTTTGTTAGATTTTGACAAAATATGATGTAAGTAATCTTTTGTACTTGTTTTACCTACACTTCCAGTAATTCCAACTATTTTGCCTTTAAATAACGACCTATAATATTTAGCTAGCTTTATTAATGCTTTATGAGTGTCAGTAACCTTTATCTGTGGAATTTTAATACTCTTAGTTTTTTTTTCTACTATAGCTAATATTGCGCCCTTTTTTTCTGCTTGTTGGAGAAAATTATGTCCATCATTATTCTGTCCATCTATTGCAAAAAAAATATTTCCTTTTTTAATTTTTCTTGAGTCTATTTCTGCTCCGGTAATTTTTAAATTATTTAGATTAGAACTAAAAACTACATTTAAATCTTTTGAGGTTAAAAAATTTTTTTTCATCTTTTTAAGAAATTCCTAGCAATTTTTAGATCATCGAATGGAAGTCGCTTATCTTTTATTATTTGATATTTTTCATGTCCTTTGCCTGCAATAATTAAGATATCCTTACATTTAAGTAGATTAATAGATTTTTTTATAGCTTTTCTACGATTTTTAAAATTTAATAATTTTTGAGATTTTTGTATTATTTCTTTGCGAATTTTATCAGCATCTTCATCTCTTGGATTATCATCGGTAACTATTCCTAAATCTGAAAATTGTTCAGCAATATTCCCCATTAAAGCTCTCTTTTTTTTATCCCTATTGCCTCCACATCCAAATAAAACTACTAATTGACCTTTGCATATTAATTTTGCTTCTAGCAATACATTTTTTAATGCATCAGGAGTATGTGCAAAATCTATATAAACTCTTGCGCCATTATTTGTTTTTCCTGCTAATTCCATTCTTCCAGTCACATGTGGACAATTTAAAGAAAATTTAGCCATCTTTTTTTCATCAAAGCCAATCAAGGAAAGTCCTATAACAGCCAGTAGAAAATTTTTAATTTGAAAAATTGGAAAATCTCTAAATTTAAATTTATGTAATTTGAAATTAATAAACACTTCTACAAAAGTTATATTTTTTTTGGTAACGATTTTTTTAATACCATATTTTTTACTTCCAATTGAAAAGATGTTATAATCAATCTTATCTATATAAAGAGATTTTTTAATTTCTTTTAAATATTTTGTTTCTCCATTAACTAATGATTTACCATTTTTATTTGTATAAAGTTTGAATAAATCTAATTTACTTGATATATAATTTTTTATATTCTTATGGTAATCTAAATGATCGTGAGAAATATTTGTTAGTATGCTTAGATCAAATCTTATTGGTGAAAATCTTTTTTGATGAAGTCCATGACTTGACGCCTCAACAATAGCATAATCGATATTTTTAGAATACATTAGTTTCATTTCCTTAGCTAGTGATACTGGATCAGGTGTAGTTAAATTTTCTATTGATTTTTTTCCAATGGAGCTTCCAAGTGTTCCTATTGTTGCTGAATTTTTTTTTAATGATTTTAATAAATAATTAATAAAAAATGTTACTGACGTCTTTCCATTTGTTCCTGTAACAGCAATTTTATATTTAATGTTATTTCTATAAAAATTAAATGCCGTTTCAGATAATACTGTTCTAATTTTATGTACTTTATAAACAGGAATATTTTTTTTAATAAATTTTCTTGTCGTGTATGGAACAATGATTGCAGATGCACCTTTTCTAATTGCTTCATCTATATACTTTAAACCATTATCTTTAGAACCTTGAATTGCAAAAAAAATATTATTTTTAGCTAATTTTCTTGTATCAAAAGAGACGCCTGATATATTGATATTATCTTTCTTTGCTTTTGATAAAATATCTAGAGTTGGCATTTACTGAAGTGACGTATTTATAATTAAATTTTCACTTGGTAAGTATCTTGAATTTGTGTCTAAAATTGGACTAATTCTATCAATTACATTTCTTGACACTCTCGCAGCATTCCACCCTGCATCAGTCCAACCAAAAGTATTATATGGATGATAATCGTCATTAATTCCTTTTGGTTCATCTAATGAAACTAAAATTAAATACTGAGGTTTATTTATCGGAAATGCAGAAATAAACGACGTCATTTTCTTATTTGCATATTGTTTTTTTTCAATTTTTTTAGCCGTTCCTGTTTTTCCACCAACAATATATTTGTACTCAGTGTGTTCACTAAAAGCTCTTTTAGCTGTTCCATCAGAAACAACTTTACTGAATAAATATCTCATAATTTCACTAGTTTCCTCAGAAAATACTTTGCTCCTAAAATCATATTCTTGGTTTTTTTTAATAATTGAAGGCTCTAATAAATAACCCCCATTAAGGACTGTAGCAGTTGCATAAACTAAATGAAGGGGTGAAATTGAAAGTCCATATCCATATGAAACTGATTCAGTGTTTACCATCCTCCATGTTTCAGGTAACAAAGGTGACGCCAATTCAGGTAATTTGATATTAACTTTATTAAACAAACCTAATTCATCTAAATAGTTTTGCTGGAGATTGGTTCCTATATCTCTAATCATTTTAACTGTGCCTACATTTGAAGAATGAACAAAAATATCTTCGACACTGCAATAATCTTCCTCACATGGCCTATGTACATCTTTAACTCTATTCTTTCCAATTTTTATATAGTCTGGAACATCATATAAAGTTTTAATTGTAAATTTTTTCTCTTCAATTCCAATGGCAGTAGTAAAAGTTTTCATAACTGATCCAAACTCATAAAGGCCTAAGGTATTTTTATTAAACATATTCTGATCATTTATAACTTTTAAATTAGGATCAAAATCTGGTAGCGAGACCATAGATAATATTTCTCCATTATTAATATCTATGATTAGACCCGCTCCTCCTGTCGCATTATAAAGATTCATAGCATCTAATATTTCATCTCTCATAATATGTTGAAGTCTCGTATCAACAGATGAAATAACATCTCCTTGTTCCTCATCAAACAGCGCAATATTAAAAGATTTTTCCATTCCAGAAATACCTTTATTGTCAATATCAACTTTGCCAAGTAAGTGACTAAACAACTCTCTTTGTGAATATATTCGCTTGTATGAGTCTTTTATTTCTAATCCTGTTTCACCTAAATCAATAATTTTTTGCAATTCTTGAGGTGGAATTTTTCTTTTTAAGTAAAAAAAACGATTTGAATCTATTCTCCTGCTTAATTCTTCACTTGATACATCACTATAAAGAGAAATAAATTTGTTTATAAATTTATTTTTCTCATGAATTTTATTTGGCTTAATTCCTATATCATACATTTTTAAATTGGCAGTTAATGAAATGTTATTTCTATCAAAGAAATTTCCTCTTTCATTATATTCAACAGATGAAAAAAAACTTTTTTGGGGCTGATAAAATAAATTTATTTCTATCATTTTAATTGCTATTGCAACAAAAATTGTAGAAAAAATAACTGAGGATAAAATTAATCTATTATTTATTTTTAAATTGAATGCATCTTTAATGCGACTTAGCTTTTCAAATGCAAATTTTCCTTCATCGTATCGATGTGTAAATGCAAAACTCTTTTGATTTATATCTATTCTTTTCTTGCCATAATATTTTCTTTTTTTCACAAGAATTATCTTGATGTGTTGATATATTCTTGTGTTTCAAAGACACTAATAACATCTTGATACAATTCTTCATCTTTCAATAAATCGTCTTCATCGAGAACAACAAAATATTTGCCATAATCGTTGGTTACTAGCATTTCAGATATTTTCTTTAGATTTACTGGGGAAACTAGATAATCCCATTGAATTTTATATAGTTGATTTTTATTTTCCTCTTTTTTAAGTTCAACTTTTAACTGTTCTAAATAATTTTGTTTCTGAATTGAAATATTTTTAATTATCATTATTGCTAATAGACCAGCTACAAGTGATAAGATAGACATAATTTTTAATATTTTATTTATCATTTTTATACAAATTCAAATCCTAATTCCGTTAATTTAATTTGAGCAAATGATTTTCCATTTCTAGTAGCATGGCGTAATCTAGCTGATCTTGACCTAGGATTCATTTCTATCTCTTCACTGCTTGGCTTGATTACTTTGTTGCTATAATTATCAAAATAATTGATATTGGATTCTTTGTTATCTATCCCAAATCGAAAAAAATTTTTGATTAATCTATCTTCTATTGAATGAAAAGAGACAATGCAGATTTTTCCACCTTTGGTAAGATATTGCGTCGCATTATTTAGACCAGCACATAACTCCTCTATTTCATTATTTAAATATATTCTAATTGCCTGAAAGGTTTTAGTCGCAGGATGTCGTTTATAATATCTAGAAGGAAAACAAGTTTTTACAACTCTGGCTAAATCTGTCGTGGTATTAATATTTGAATTTTTTCTGCATTCAACAATTGCTTTGGCTATTTTTCTTGAATTACGTTCATCTCCATAATAATAAATTATGTCTGCCAACTTACTTTCTTGAACATTTGCAATCAAATCAGCGGCTGTCTTTCCGTTTGAATCCATACGCATATCTAAAGGGCCTTCTTTTTGAAATGAAAAACCTCTATCTGGATTGTCTAATTGCATCGAAGAAATACCTATATCAAATACGAAACTGTTAATTTCTTTTTTTTCGACCCTTTCCATAACATTTTGTATTCCACTAAACTTTTCTTGAAAAAATTTGAATCTTTCACCATATCTTTTCTCAAATTCTTTTGCTTTACTTTGAACTGATGGATCTTGGTCAATTGCAATAACTTTGCATTTAGTTGACTCCAATAATTTTGATGAATAACCACCATTTCCAAATGTTGCATCAAAATAAGTTTCATTTTCTTTAGGTTTAACTGCATTAACTAGCTCCTTAAGAAGAACTGGTTTGTGACCAGTTTCTTCAAAATTCATTTACTCTGACGTCTTAAGAAAGAAGGAATTTCTAGTAAGTCTTGATCCGTTTCCACATGATCATCATCAGATTCAGTTAACTCTTCATCTATTTCTGAATTAAGTTCATGAATTTTATTATCATTAAATAAATCAGGACTTGATTCTTTTTCCTCAGAACTTTCTTCCTCATGATTATCTTTATCTCTAGATATAAGGTCTAATATGCTTGGAGATGCATTTTCTTCAACAGGATCGTGAGTTGAATTTATGACCTCACTTTGATCATCAATTATATTAGATTTTTCTTCAATTAATTCTTCTGCTTCAATTTCATCACTGTTCTGATATGCTTGGTCTTCGTCATTCATGCTGATTTTTTCAGAGGACTCGGGCTCATCTATATATAAAAATGGTTCTTCTTGAGGAGCTAATTCTTCTTGAAGAACTGGTTCTTCTTCAGTTATCTGATCTTCAATTTTAACCTGTAGCTCTGTAAGCCTTTCCACTTCAGTATCAGTTTCTAATGTATGATTAGAATCTATTTCCATTTGCATTTCAGATTCAAGAGGAGATACCTCTTCATCTATTTCAGACGACTCGAGTAATACTTCTGTATCTCTATTTATTAGTTCTTCTTCTTTAGTTTCTGCATCATTATTAGATGAAACTTCATCTTCAACTTCAGTCTCTATTTGTGAATTAATTGCATGGTTGTTTGAAGTTTCTACAGGTGTTGAAACACCTATAATTGATGAATTCTTGGCAACTTGAAGATCTACAACTGATTTTCCTGGTTTTGAATGAGTGTCTAGTCCAGTTGCTACAACTGAAACTCTAGCTGTACCTTCTAACTTTTCATCAAAAATTGAACCCACTATAACATCTGCGTCTGGATGAACTTGTTCTCTAATTTCATTGGTTATTTTGTCGACCTCATGTAATGTAAGGTCTGTCCCTCCAGTTATATTAATAAGAAGGCCTTTTGCTCCATCTAATGAATAATCATCTAATAAAGGATTTGTAACAGCAGCATGTGCACATTCAACAGCTCTATTCTCACCAGAAGCTTCACCTGTACCCATCATTGCACGCCCCATGTTATTCATTATAGTTTTTACATCAGCAAAATCTAAGTTGATAAGACCTGGCACAACCATTAAGTCCGTAATACTTCTAACACCAGCATGAAGAACATCATCTGCTAAAGAAAATGCATCAGCAAATGTTGTTTTTTCGTCTGCAACTCTAAATAAATTCTGGTTAGGAATTACTATTGTCGTATCAACCAAACATTCCAATTCTTTTAGTCCTTGCTCAGCAATACGCATACGTCCAGCACCTTCAAATTGAAAAGGTTTCGTAACGACTGCAACAGTAAGAATCCCAAGTTCTTTTGCAACTCTGGCAATAACAGGTGCAGCACCTGTCCCAGTTCCGCCTCCCATTCCAGCTGTAATAAAGAGCATATTTGTTCCTTCTAAGCGTTCCATGATCTCATGCTTAGTTTCATCTGCAGAGGATTTTCCAATATCTGGATGAGATCCTGCTCCAAGACCTTTTGTAATTTGCACTCCAAGTTGCATTTTGCTATCACTTAGAGATTTTGATAGAGCCTGCGCGTCAGTATTTGCAGCTACAAACTCAACTCCTGCAAGACCAGCATTGATCATGTTGTTAATTGCATTACCACCTGCTCCACCTACTCCAAAAACAGTAATTTTTGGCTTAAGTTCTTTTAGTTCTGGGACACTGAGATTTAAAACCATGAATTTTTTCCTCCTATATTCAAAGTTAGTCGTTATTCCATTTGAGTTTTGTTAAATTGTCTTGTGCTTGCTTTTGAGTTTCACTTTTAAATTTTCTATAAGTATCGGGGTTCCACATTTGAAAGGTTTCACCCATTCCTACAAAAGAAATTTCATTATTGATTCCTGCAAAATTAATTAGTTCTGATGGAACAATGACTCTACCTTCTTGATCAAAATTAATTTGATGACTATCAGCTAAAATGGAGGCAGAAAATGTATTTCGCTCAGATGAAAATGGACCAAGCGAGTCAATTGCATCACTTAATTTTTTGATCCTATTAACTGTACATCCTTCTATAGATGACAAGTTAGGCAATGGGTAGCATACCATTCCCTTGAAACCATTAAGTTCTAAAGTACTTCTAAATGTAGAAGGAACTGAAACACGGCCTTTCTTATCAATGCGATTGACGAATGTAGATAAAAATAAAGTCATTTTTAAAAAAAAATTAATTAATAAAACAATCAGCAAAATTACCTCATTTGGGTTAAATTGGGATTACATGGGACTGTATGGGTTTTCTTGGGATTTGTCTACATAAAACTAAAATTAAATATAAATTTCAGCAACTTAAGTGAAATTTATACTTTAACTAATTAATTTAAATTATTGATTTTAATGAATTTAAAGTGCCAGATAATTTATAAGCCGGGTTCTGTATTTTTTAAAAAATGATGATTATTCATCTAGTTTGAACGTTACCGCTCAAATCTTGCGATCAACCCGGTTACAGCCAAGAATAAACTATAGTAACCCTATTCGATCTTGCTCCTGGTGGGGTTTACCATGCCATTTATTGTTACCAAAAATGCGGTGAGCTCTTACCCCACCTTTTCACCCTTACCCTTATGATTTCAATTAGGGCGGTCTATTTTCTGCGGCACTT
>MDTG01241125.1_pt1 | contig 21505 bp, 14 predicted proteins | sample 811421 | NCBI WGS metagenome assembly MDTG01 (sample SAMN05326645, study PRJNA326480) | marine metagenome | isolation source: seawater | place: Pacific Ocean: South East | collected 2011 | reverse complement strand
TAGCATCTCATTATTTGAGTCGCCTCGCCAATACGCGCCAGATACTTTTGTTAATTTAAAAGCTTTTCCAATTTTGCTTGAGGAAGGTAAATGTGGCCCTCTACACAAATCATGCCATGTGTCTCCATGGTGATAAACTGAAAGTTCTTCGTTTTTAGGAATGCTTTCTATTATTTCTGCTTTATATTTTTCACCTATTTTTTTAAAGTTGGCAATAGCTTCGTCTCTTTTCCAAACTTCTCTTCTTGTTTTTAAATCTTTGTCAATTATCTCTGACATTTTTTTTTCTATTTTCTTTAAATCATCACTGGTAAACGGTTCTTTTCTTGCAAAGTCATAATAAAAACCATCCTCAATAACTGGACCAATAGTTACCTGGGTTCCAGGGAACAGCTCTTGAACCGCCATAGCCATTATATGGGCAGCATCATGTCTCAAAACTTCTAAACCTTCTTTGTCTTTTGGGGTAATAATTCTTACTTTAGAGTCCTTTGTTATTTGGTAGCTTAAGTCTTTTAATTGACCGTCAACTTCCATTATTAACGCGTTTTTTTCCAAAGTTTTACTAATCTTTTTAGCGAGTTCAAATCCATCAATTGAATTTTTGAACAAGATTTTTTTTCCATCTAAAAGGTGAATATTAGGCATTAAGATCTAAAAAGTTTTTTATACTCAGTAAAGGTTGTCTTGCACATTTGTTCAACATCAAATCTTTTAGTTACGTTTCTTCTACCTTCCTTCCCTATTGAATACAATGCTTCTTGATCTAATTCCATAACGTTGTTTAAGACTTTTGCTAGCTCTCTTGGGTCGCCTGATTTATATAAAAATCCTGATTTTCCATTAACTACTGTTTCTTTTGCACCGCCAATATCACTAGCTACTATAGGTTTTTCCATAGCCTGTGCCTCAACTGCTATTCTACCAAAGGCCTCTGGCTCAATTGAGCTCGAAACTATGATATCTGATAGTGAATAAGCTGTTGGCATTTCATTACAGCTATTTATAAATTTGATTTTTTTATTTAATTGATATCTTTGAACTAAGCCAAAAAGTCTTTTAGAATAAACATTTCTTCCTTGATCAGAGCCAAGAATAATAGCTTGAAAATTGCTTTTATTATAGTCTTCTATAAGAACATTAATGGCTTCAATGAATAAGTCTTGACCTTTCCAGTAAGTCAACCGTCCAGGTAATAAGATGGTTTTTTTGTCAGAATCAATTTTCCATGCTGACATCAACTTAGTCACTTTATTTTCAGAAACATTTTTTTTGTTATAATATTCTAAGTTAATTCCTCTAAAAATAACCATTAATTTATTATTTGATTTTAAAAATTTTTCATAGTTTTCATTTATATGATTAAAAATAAAGTTAGAGCCTGCAATAATTAGTTTGGATCTTACCATTACACTATTGTAAAATTTTTTTAAAGAATTTGAAAAATTATAAGTACCATGAAAAGTTGTAACAAATTTTCTTCTTGTAATAAAACATGAAAAAAAACAAGACCATGCCGGAGCTCTACTTCTAGCATGAACTATATCAATATTATAAATTAAAATTATTATGGACAAAATTAATGCATTAACAAACATAAGTATTGGATTCTTTGAATGTACAGGAAGACGTATAATTTTAACTTTATTCTTTTTAACATACCTCAATAATTCACCTCCACTTGTAACGATCATAGATTTAGAATTTTGTTCGTGTAAAAAATGAGCCAAATCATAACAGCCCGTTTCTGCTCCTCCATATCCAAGTCTCGGTATAACCTGTAAAACATTAATTTTCATCTGCTCAAATGCTTCTTTCCCAATTCAAAGCTGTTTTTAATATATGCTCAAGATTATTATATTTTGGCTTCCATTGAAATCTTTTTACAAATTTCTCATTGTTAGCAACTGAATATTCTGCGTCCCCTTTCCTTCTTGGCCCATATTCAAAATTAATTTTTTTCTTTAGGATATGATTCATTGTATTAATAATATCTTGAACTGAGTAACCAATGCCATACCCACAATTATAAATTTCGGTTTCAGATTTTTTTATTAATTGAGTTGCCACTAACATATGCATTTCTGCTAAATCAGTTACATGAATGAAGTCTCTGATAGCTGTGCCGTCTTTTGTGTTATAATCATTACCATTAACAATTAACTTATGCCTTTTTTTTGTTGCTACTTCACATATCGCTTTTATTAGATTATCAGGATTAGTCTTTAAACCTGATCTCATTTTTTCATCGGCGCCCGAAACATTAAAGTATCTTAATATAATCGCACTTATTTTCTTTTCACCAGAAAGTTTTATCAAATGTTTTTCTAGTTTGTATTTAGAGTCCGAGTAAGGATTTAAAGGATTTGCTTTTTCAGTTTCAAGAATGTTTTTTTTATTTATGTTTCCATAAATAGAACCAGTAGACGAAAAAATTATTTTATTCAAACCACGATTTAAACAACAATTAAGGAATATTTTTGGTTTCTCAAAATTGTTGTTATAGTATTTTTCTGGTTCTTTCACTGACTCTCCAACCCTTGTTAACCCGGCAAAATGAATTACCAGATCAAATTTGTTTTTTTCTAAAAAAGATGAAACTTTATCTTGATCAGAAATATCACATTTTAAAAATTCAGCTTTTTTTGGAATTAAAGATTCGTCTCCATTAACCAAGTTGTCAATAATTGCTACTCTATAACCGTTATCCAAAAAAACATTAGCAGTATGACTGCCTATATAGCCAGCACCACCGGTAAGCAAAATATTCATTTAAAATTTATCTCTAATCATAGATTAATTTTAATATACTTATATAGTATCAATCTAACTCAATAAACTTTATATGATATGAAAAATTTTAAATATTTTAAAATATCGAAAACTAAAAAGCTTAGATATTTAGACAATTATTATAAAAAAAATCTATATATTATTTTTCTTCATGGTTTCCAATCAGATATAACAGGAAAAAAACCTCAAACGTTCTTAAAATACGCCATAAAAAAAAAGCTTGGTTTTCTTGCAATTGAATATTCGGGTCACGGCAAATCATCAGGACAATTTACAAGAGGTAATATAAGCAAATGGAGTAGTGACGTAAGAATTTTAATTAAAAAGATAGTAAAGAAAAATAACTTTGTTTTAATTGGTTCTAGTATGGGAACATGGCTATCTTTACTTCAATTTAAATACTTTAAAAGACAAATTAAAGGTCTTATCGGCATTGGTTCAGCACCAGAATTTTTAGATAAAATAATGTGGAAAAAATTTTCTAAAAAAATCAAAAAAGAAATTATGAAAAAAGGAATAAGCGTTATCAAACATGGGGAGTATACATATCCAATCACTCGACAATTAATAAAAGATGGCAATAAAAATAAAGTTTTATCTAAAAAAATAAAAATACCTATAAATATTACTATGTTTCATGGAAGCAAAGATGATGTAGTTCCAATAACATTTTCTAAAAAAATTTTAAAAATTTTTCCAAAATCTAAAAAAAAATTGGTAATTATTAAAAGTGGAGATCATAGCCTTTCAAAAAAAATTCATTTAGATAAAATTAAGAAAGAACTTAATAAATTTGTTCAAATTATTTCAGGCTATTAAGCTGTTTTTGACTTTCTATTCTTTAACGAAATAGGATTTTCTATTTTATCTAGCATTTCAATTGGGCAAACTTGCTTGAAATTTTTAACTTCTTTTTCAAATTTTTCTAATATTCTGTAAGCAACTGGAGAAAGTGTTTCTTTATAAAATTCTTCTATAATAGACTTTAAAAATTCTTTCCAATAATTTGTTTCTGGTATTTGCCAAATAACTGAAGTTGGATTTACGTGGTTGCTGAACTTATTATCCGGATCATATACGAAAGACATACCTCCTGTCATTCCTGCTGCAAAATTGTCTCCAATATCTCCTAATATAATTGCTGTTCCTCCAGTCATATATTCACAACCGTTAGAGCCACAGCCTTCAACAACAGAAATGCCTCCAGAATTTCTTACTGCAAATCTTTCTCCGGCTTTTCCAGATGCAAAAAGTTTTCCTGAAGTTGCTCCATATAAAACAGTATTACCAATAATTGTGTTTTCGTTAGAAATTAACTTACTTTTTTTTGATGGTCTAACTACTATTTCTCCTCCAGAAAGACCTTTGCCCACATAATCGTTTGCATCGCCATTAATTATAATTTTAATACCCTTTGTTAGAAAAGCCCCCAAAGATTGTCCGGCAGATCCATTAAATTTTAGTACCAAAGGATTTTTTTCAAGTATTTTATTGCCAAACTTCTTGTAAAAATAATGAGAAAGCCTAGTTCCAACTGCTCGTGAGGTGTTATGAATTTCATATTCAAAAGTAGATTTAGTTTTTAAACTAATCTTATTTTTAATTTCATTCCAAATCTTTTCATCAAGAGTTTCGGGCACAGAATTAATACCTCTATCTTTACAATAACGAGGATTTTCGCCAGGATCAGTTTGAACTAGAAGTGGATTTAAATCTAAATCATCTAAGTTTGGAGAGCCTCTACTAACTTGCGTTAAAAGATCTGTTCTGCCAATAATTTCATTTAGGTTTTTAAATCCTAAAGAAGCTAATATTTCTCGAACTTCTTGAGCCACAAACCTAAAAAAATTAACCACTTTTTCTGGAGTACCTGTAAATTTTTTTCTCAACTCTTCATCTTGTGTGCAAACTCCAACTGGACAAGTGTTAGAGTGACACTGACGAACAATAATACATCCCATAGCAACTAAAGAAGAAGTTCCCATACCAAACTCTTCAGCTCCCATCATGGCAGCGATAACTACGTCTCTGCCTGTTTTTAATCCACCATCAGTTCTTAAAGTAACTTTGTGTCTTAAATTGTTTAAAGTTAAAATTTGGTGAGCTTCTGTCAAACCCATTTCCCAAGGTACCCCAGCATATTTTACACTAGTTTGTGGACTGGCCCCTGTTCCTCCAGAATGCCCTGAAATTAAAATAACATCAGCCTTAGCCTTTGCTACGCCAGCAGCAATCGTTCCAATTCCAGTTGAAGCAACAAGTTTTACTCCTATTCTTGCATTAGGGTTTACTTGTTTTAAGTCATAAATTAATTGAGCTAGATCTTCTATTGAATATATATCGTGATGGGGTGGAGGTGAAATTAATGTTACGCCAGGAGTTGAATGTCTAAGTCTGGCTATATCCTTTGTAACTTTAAATCCTGGCAACTGTCCTCCTTCTCCAGGCTTAGCTCCTTGAGCAATTTTAATTTCAATTTCGTTACAATTATTAAGATATTCAATTGTTACTCCAAATCTGGCTGAAGCTATTTGTTTTACTCTTGAATTTGCTGAGTCCCCATTTTCAAGTGTCTTAGATCTTTTGGAATCCTCTCCTCCTTCTCCGCTACAAGAAGCTCCTTTAATTCGATTCATTCCTATAGCTAATGTTTCATGTGCCTCCTCTGAAAGAGCCCCATGTGACATGCTTCCACTGCCAAATCTTTTTGTTATATTTTCAATGGACTCCACATCATCAACATTTATTGGTTTTCTTTTTGTAGTAAATTTTAAAAGATCTCTTAAATTTATAGGAGGTAGGGCATGAATTCCCTTGGAATATGTTTTGTAATTTTCATAAGATTGTTTTCCAACTGCATGTTGTAATATATGTATCAGTCTTCCTTGAAACTGATGTTCTTCACCTGATTTTCTGTATTTGTAGATTCCCCCAATTGGAAGAATGTAAATATTGCTTTTATAAGCTTTATGGTGCAGAGATTTTATTTTTTCTTCTATTCCCGTGATGCCTATACCAGAAATTCTTGATACCATTCCTGGAAAATAGTCAGATACCAACGCTCTACTTAAACCTACCGTTTCAAAGTTACAGCCTCCTCTATAGGCGCTGATTACAGAAATCCCCATCTTGGACATGATTTTAAGTAATCCATTTTCTATTGATTTCTTAAATCTTCTTACACATGTTTCAAAATCAAATTTTCCAAAAAGCTTTTTTTGATATCTTTGATGTATGCAGTCTATAATTAAATATGGATTAATAGTTGTTGCTCCAGCACCAATTAATACTGCAAATGAGTGTGTATCTAGAGTTTCAGACGTTTCTACATTAATTGAACAATATCCTCTTAAACCCATTTTAACTAAGTGAGAGTTTACAGCACCTATTGATAATAACATTGGCATATTAGCTCTTTTCTCAGATATATTTTTATCACTTAAAATTAAGGTTGTGCTGCCCTCTCTTACTGCAATTTCTGACTCAGATTTAATTCTCTCAAGATTGTCTTTTAGTGAATCATTAATATCAAATGTACAATCAATAATTTTTATTTTCTTATAAAATATTTTTTTGAACTTTTTAAACTGAGAGTTTGTTAAAATAGGACTTTCTAAAACATAAATATTTTCTTGAGTTAGATTTTCAAAATCAAGTATGTTGCCTAGATTTCCAAATCTTGTCTTTAAACTCATTACTTTGTTTTCTCTAAGTGAGTCTATTGGTGGATTTGTAACTTGGCTAAAATTTTGTCTGAAGTAGTGTGATAAAGGTCTAAAATGGCTAGATAGAACAGCAACTGGAGTATCATCGCCCATTGATCCAGTTGCCTCTTTCTCTTCTTCTACCATTGGATGGAGAATTAACTCTAAGTCTTCTATGCTCAAGCCGGACAAATACTGTCTTTTCCTAAGTTCATTTCCTGTATAGTTTATTTCTTCTTTTCCAACAGAAAGTTTTTTATCCAAATCGATGATTTGATTATTAAATTTTTTATAATCTTTAGAGATATAGTCTTTTATTTCTTTGTCTTGAAATAATTTTCCTTTTTTGAGTTCTACTGCAATTATTTCTCCTGGGCCCAACCTTCCTTTTTTTATAATTTTTTCTTCAGGAATTTTAATCATTCCAGTTTCAGATCCAGCAAACAATAGATTATCAGAAGTTATGGTATATCTTAGAGGCCTTAAACCATTTCTATCAACAGAAGCTAGTACCCATTTTGCATCAGTTGCACAAATTGCTGCAGGTCCATCCCAAGGTTCAATTGTACTATTTAAAAAGTTAAAAAGTTGTTGATGACTTTTAGAAACTGTCTTACTTCTTTTAGACCAAGCATCCGGTATCATCATAAGTTTAATCATTGGTGCGAGCTTTCCCGAATGAGTGAGTAGTTCAAAAACATTATCGAGAGAGGCTGAGTCTGAATTCCCCGGTATGATTACTGGTTTTAAATCTTCAACATTTTTAAATAGTTTGTTGGACATATCTTGTTCATGAACCTTCATCCAATTTACATTTCCTTTAAGCGTATTAATTTCTCCGTTGTGGGCTAAAGTTCTAAATGGTTGTGCCAAATCCCAGCTTGGAAAAGTATTAGTTGAATATCTTTGATGAAAAATAGCAAATCGTGATTTAAAATTTTTATCTTTTAAATCAGGGTAAAAGTCTGCCAAAGCTTCTGCTAGAAACATTCCTTTATAAACAATTGATCTTGAGCTTAATGAACAAATGTAAAAATCTTTTAATTGTATTTCCCTTGCTAATTTTTCTATCTTTTTTCTAGCAACATATAAGTCTCTTTCTAAATTATCTGTCTCAATTTTTTTATTCTTTCTAAATAATACTTGTGCTATTTCTGGTCTATTTGCCTCTGCTGTAAGCCCTAACACTTTCGGATTAACTGGCACCTGTCTCCAACCATAAATATAATAATCTTCATTGAGCAAAACTGTCTCAACAATTGATCTACATTTTTCTTGATTGGAGTAGTCATTTCTTGGCATAAATACCATTCCAACACATATTCTCTTATTCGTATCGTGGGAGTGTCCTGTTAACTTTATTTTCTCATTAAAAAAATCTGGTGATACTTCTACCTTTATGCCTGCTCCATCTCCTGATTTTCCATCTGCGTCCACTGCTCCTCTGTGCCAAACAGCTTTTAAAGCTTCAATGCCGTATTCTACTATCTCCCTGGATTTTTGACCATTGGTTGATGCAACTAAGCCTACTCCACAAGCCTCGTGTTCCATTGATGAATTATAAGTGTAATTTTTTTCTAGAATCTTTTTATTTTTTTTTAAATTTTTCATTATGCTGCAAAGAAATTTTTTTCGTTTTGACTTTTTCTTGAAATATGCTTTTTAATCTGAATGGCCGCATCTCTTCCATCTCTAATAGCCCAAACAACAAGTGATGCACCTCTAACTATATCGCCTGCAGCGAAAACTCCTTGAATATTAGTTTCCATACTTTCTAGATCTATTTTAATTGTTCCCCACCTTGAAACTGATAAATTTTTTTCTCCAAATAGTTGAGGAATATTTTCTGGATCAAATCCTAAGGATTTTATAACTAAGTCTGCTGGAATTTTAAATTGATCACCTTCTTGTATAACTGGGGTTCGTCTGCCTGATGAGTCTGGTTTTCCAAGTTTCATTTTATTAACCTCTACAAATTCGACTTTTTCTTTTCCAATAAATTCTTTAGGACTTGTCAACCAAACAAATTCTACTCCTTCTTCTTCGGCATTAAAAACTTCTCTTGCTGATCCTGGCATGTTTTCTCTGTCTCTTCTATATAAGCATTTAACAGATTTAGCATTTTGCCTTACAGCTGTTCTTACACAATCCATTGCGGTGTCCCCTCCACCAATGACCACTACATTTTTTCCTTCAGCATTTAAAGTACCGTTGTCAAAATCTTTAACATTGTCACCCAAACCTTTTCTGTTTGATGCTGTTAAAAAATCCATAGCTGGAAATATATTTTTTAGTTTGTTACCAACAATATCAATTTCTCTGGCTTTATAAACACCAGTTGCAATCAAAATTGCATCATGTTTTTTTCTAAGATTGTTTAAAGTCTTGTCCTTTCCAACTTCAAAATTTTGAACGAATCTTATTCCACTATCTTTCAGTAACTTTGTTCTTCTTTCGACCACAAATTTTTCTAATTTGAAATTTGGTATACCATAAATTAATAATCCTCCAGGTCGATCGTAACGATCATAAACTGTAATTTGATATCCAAACTTTCTTAATTCTTCTGCGCAAGCTAATCCAGCCGGGCCAGCTCCTATAATTCCTATTGAAACTTTTTGCTCGTGTTTAATTTTCAAAGGTTTTATCCAACCTTTTTCCCAAGCTGTTTCAGTGATATATTTTTCGACAGAACCTATTGTAACTGTTCCGTGCCCTGATTGTTCAATAACACAATTTCCCTCACATAATTTATCTTGAGGACATATCCTGCCACAAATTTCAGGCATATTATTTGTGCTTTGAGAAATTTCATAAGCATCTTGTAATCTTCCCTCCGCGGTAAGCTTTAACCAATCAGGAATATTATTATGAAGTGGACAATGTATTTGACAAAATGGTACGCCACACTGAGAACATCTGCTTGACTGCTCTCTAGCTTTTTCGTTTATGAATTCTTTATAAATTTCGTGAAAATCTCTTTGTCTTTCTTGAGTACCTCTTTTAGAGGGATTTTCTTGTTTTAAATTTGTAAATCTAAGCATTTTTTTTGACATAATTTTTTATTGTTTTTAGGTTAATTTTAACTAATTTTGAATGAAATTTAAGTAAATGATATTTACCTATTATACAAAAAACCAAGCATTTATAACATATTTTTTTGCATAGCTGATATGTTTTTAGATAATAGCTTTGGAAAACAATGAAAAATTTAATAAAAATTAAGCATGCCTGAATTAATTGTTCTGTCTTTAGTACAGGGAATCACAGAGTTTTTGCCAATTAGTTCTTCTTCACACTTAATTATTATATCTGAATTTTTTGATTTTGCTGAAGAAGACCTGTTAAAAAATATAAGTTTGCATATTGGTTCCTTCTTAGCGGTTCTGGCATATTTTAGAAATGAAATTTTAAATTATGTTAAATATAAAAAGATCTTTTTGTTAATTGTGATCGCTTCAACTCCTGTAATAATTCTTGGGTATTTTCTAGTAAAATTTGAAATTATTGACTTTCTTAGAGGAATAAAAATAATTGGCTGGACAACAATTATATTTGGTATTCTTTTATATATTAGCGATAAATTTAATGTACAAAAAAAATTAGAATATGATTTTGATCTAAAATCTTCAATAATAATCGGAATATTTCACGCTATTTCATTGATACCTGGTGTAAGTAGATCTGGTATAGCAATTACTTTTGCAAGATTTTTAGGTTTTAATAGAGTCGATGCTGCAAAAATTTCTTTTTTATTATCTATTCCAACATTATTGGCAGTAAGCTTGTACGGATTATACGGATTATACGAAATTAATGATTTGGCTATAAAAAAAATAAACTTACTGTTTGTGCTAATGTCTTTTTTGTTTTCATATATTACAATAGTTTTTTTTCTACAATTTTTAAAAAAGTTTAGTTTAATCGTATTTGTCGTATATAGAGTTATTCTAGGTTTTATATTATTATATTTTGCCTACTTATAAAATAATAGTAAATACTAGCAAAATTATAATAACTAAAAAAAAGAACAATATAACCGCTTTTTCTAAAGGTAAGTTCATAATTTAAATCATGGCGCGCCTGCTAGGATTTGAACCCAGAACCTCCTGGTCCGTAGCCAAGCGCTCTATCCAGTTGAGCTACAGGCGCTTGTCTATCAATTATCAAAAAAAACTCTGTAAATAAAGATTTAAATCTATATTATCTCTAATAATTATGCGGGAAAATGTTTCAGCTATAATTCCTCCTAAAATTAGTAAAAAACTCTTATTGATTAACTTTATTGTTTTATTGGTGCCATTAACATACATAATTGGTCCGCTTGCACTAAATTTAAATATTGTTTTGCTAATTATTTTGTGTTCCTTTCTTTTCTTTAGAGAGCTTTTAAAGCTAAAATTTTCTTCTATTGATAAAATTGTTATTATATTTTTCTCTTTTATTCTTTTTACCGGTTTATTTAATACAGTTGAAAATTATTATTTTAAGGATATTGAAAAATATGACGGTTTTACAATTTTACTTAAGACAATGGGTTATCTTAGGTTTTTAGCAATATACTTAATTTTAAAATTTTTAATTGAAAAAAATTATTTAAAATTTAATTTATTTTTTATTTCAGCCTCTGCTTGTTGTGCATTTGTAGCTTTTGATATCATTTATCAGTTTTTTGTTGGAGTTGACTTATTTGGATTGCAAAGCCCTGATGGAACAAGAGGTATGGTAAACAGAAAATTATCTGGCCCATTTGGAGATGAATTAATTGCAGGTTCTTTTATTCAAAGGTTTTCTTTATTCCTGTTATTTCTTTTTCCAATTTTTTCTAAAATCAAGAATAGAGCTTTGTCACTTTCTGTCTTTTTGTTTTCTTTCTGCTTGTTATGTTGTTCATTAATAATGTCTGGAAACAGAATGCCTTTTGTACTTTTTTTGATGTCCATATTTTTAATAATGATTACAGAAAAGAAATTAAGAAAATATTTCATTTTATTTACGATGCTAGTTGGATTTATTTTTCTGACATTGTTTTATAGCAATAAAACAATTCAAACTAATTTTAGTTCTTTTTCTAAACAAGTGACTACTATAATGAAGTCAATTAACCCAATAAATATTTTAAATGATAACGAACTTGCTGGAAAAAAAATGCCAAAACATTTTTATCAGTGGGGAACCTTTTATGACACTTGGCTTATGAATAAATTTATCGGAGGAGGTGTAAGATCATTTAGAACAAACTGTCTACAAAGTGAAAAACATAACTTAAATCAGATGTCTATTTGCAGCACTCATCCTCATAACTTCTATCTAGAAATATTGACGGAACTAGGCATTTTTGGATTAATTATCTTTTCTATAATTGTTTTAAAAATTTGCTGGAGTTATTTTTTAATTAAAATATCTAGTAAAGAAAATTCTATTAATGATAAAATATTGATGCCATTTTTTATGTTATTTTTTGTGGAAATTTTTCCATTAAAAAGCTCTGGTAGCTTCTTCAACTCTACAAATGCAACATGTATTTTTATATTTTTAGCAATAACAGCTGCTTTAATTAATAATAAAAAAACCTAAAATATTGCAATTATTTTTCTAAGCTGTAGATTGAATTTATGTCAAATAAAAACGAAATAGTAATTACTTCTGCCTTAAGAACTGCAATAGGCTCTATGGGTGGTACTTTAAAAAATACTCCTGGTCATGAATTAGGTTCATGCGTAATTTCAGAAGCAATTAATAAATCAAAGTTTGATAAAAAAGATGTAGACGAAATTATAATGGGACAGGTATTAACAGGAGGAGCTGGTCAAAACCCAGCGAGACAAGCTTCTATGATGTCTGGATTGCCTAAAGAAAAACCAGCCTATGTAGTAAATCAAGTCTGTGGATCTGGTCTAAGATCTGTAGCATCTGGTTTTCAAAGTATTATATCTGGGGACTCTAAAATTGTGGTTGCAGGTGGTCAAGAAAGCATGTCTTCATCACCTCATGCTATAAATATTAGAGCGGGAAAAAAACTAGGTAACACAGAATTGGTTGATACAATGATAAAAGATGGATTGTGGGATGCTTTTAATGGTTATCATATGGGAGTCACAGCAGAAAATGTAGCTACAAAATTTCAAATTACGAGGAGTGACCAAGATAAGTTTGCTCTTAGTTCACAAGAAAAAGCACAAAAAGCACAAAAAGAAAATAAATTTAAAGATGAAATAGTTAACTTCAAAATAAAATCAAAAAAAGATGAAATTAATTTTAGTAAAGATGAACACCCTAGAAAAGAAACAAGCATAGAATCCCTCAAACGTCTAAAACCTGTTTTTCAAAAAGATGGAACCGTCACAGCTGGAAATGCATCAGGAATTAACGATGGGGCCGCGGCTGTAATACTAATGTCTAATATTGAGTCAGAAAAAAGAGGTCTTAAAAAACTTGCTAGCATTAAATCGTGGGCAAGCTGTGGTGTTGATCCTGCATTAATGGGCACTGGACCTATTCCCTCTTCAAAAAAAGCTCTAGACTTAGCTGGCTGGTCAACAAAGGATTTGGACTTGGTTGAATCAAATGAAGCTTTTGCAGCTCAAAGTATAGCGGTATTAAGAACTCTTTCAATACCAGAAGAAAAAGTAAATGTTAATGGGGGCGCCATAGCCTTAGGGCATCCAATTGGTGCTTCTGGAACAAGAATACTTGTTACATTAATTCATGAAATGATTAAAAGAGATGTTCACAAAGGTTTAGCAACTCTATGTATTGGTGGTGGCATGGGTATTGCAATGTGTATTGAAAGATAACTAGTCTGAAAGTTCTTTAATATCTTTAAAAAAATCAAGACTTTTTGGATTGGCAATTGCTTCTTTGTTGTCTAATACTTCGCCGTTAATTAATTTTCTAACTGCTAGTTCAACTATCTTTCCACTTTTTGTTCTTGGTATTTCTGGAGTTTTAATAATTATAGCTGGAACATGTTTGGGAGAGCAGTTTTTTCTTATTTTTAATTTAATTAACTTTATCTTTTCCTCATCTAGCTTTTCGTCATTTTTAGTTGTAACAAACAAAACTATTCTAACATCGTTCTTATATTTTTGACCGACAACTAATCCTTCTGTGATAAAGTCAATAGCCTCCACTTGCTGGTAAATCTCTGCAGTACCAATTCTTACGCCACCAGGATTAAGGGTAGCATCAGAACGTCCATGAACAATAAAACCATTATTAGAAGTTTTTTCTACAAAATCACCATGATGCCATATATTTTTAAATTTATTAAAATAAGCTTTTTTATACTTTTCCTCTCTTTCGTCGCCCCAAAATTTAACTGGCATAGAAGGAAAAGGTTTTTTTACTACCAGCTCACCTCTTGTTCCATCTTTTGCACTTCTTCCTTCTTTCGTAAAAATATCAACATCAATACCCAAGCTTTGACCTTGTATTTCTCCTTCATAAACATTTGAATATAAATTTCCTAAAACTAAACATCCTACTAAATCAGTTCCTCCAGCAATTGAGGTTAGCTGAACATCTTTTTTAATTTTTTTATATACATACACAAAACTTTCTTTGGAAAGTGGTGATCCAGTTGAAGCAATGATTTTTACAGAAGTTAAATCATATTTTTTGTTTAAAAAATTTTCGTTTTTAAGATGATCAATATACTTTGCACTTACGCCAAAAAGATTAATTTTTTTTCTTTGGCAATAATCTAATAAAATGTCAATCTTGGGATATACAGGAGCACCATCAAATAAATAAATGCACGATTTTGTTGACATGCCACCTACTAACCAGTTCCACATCATCCATCCAGTTGTAGTGTAATAAAAAAGTTTTTCTTCGTCGATATTGCAATGTAGCATAAATTCTTTTTTATGTTCTATCAAAACATTTCCTGCACCATGAGTAATACATTTTGGTTTACCTGTAGTCCCGCTAGAATAAAGTATATAAATTGGATGATTGAATTCATATTTTGGAAAACTTTCATCTAAATTTGATTCTTCTATAGATTTATTAAAATCTACAAAATTTTTAAAATCTATTTTTTCTTTTAAATTATATGGAAAAACAATTACTTTCTTAATGGAAGGAATTTGTTTTAAAATTTCTTCTATTTTTTTTAAAATATTTATTTTTTTTCCATTATAAAAATAATAATCACATGTGATTAAAATTTCTGGCTTAATTTGGAAAAATCTATCTACAACTCCATTAACACCGAAATCTGGAGAACATGAAGACCAAATAATTCCATTTTTTGCACAAGAGAGAAAACTTATTATGGTCTCAATTTTATTTGGAACATAGGCTGCAACTCTATCTCCTTTTTTTAATCCTAAATTTTTTAGATATGATGAAAACTTACAAACTTTTTCATATAAAGATTTCCAAGTTATATGTTGTTCGATTCCACTTTCAGATAAAAAGTTGACTGCTAAATCATCGTTTCTCTTTTGTAGTAAATTTTCTGCATAGTTAAGTTTAGCTTCTGGGAAGAAAACATTTTTATTGAAAATTTTATTTTTTTTTAAAACTAAGTTACCTTTATTGCCAATAATTTTTGAAAAATCCCAAAACTCAGACCAAAATAATTCGGGCTTATCAACAGTCCATTTCCAGAGATCTTTGAATTTTTTATTATTTTTTAATATATTTTTTTTTTCTAAATGGTTGCAAAATTTTTCCAGTATAGAAGACTTGACTATATTTTCATTGGGTTGCCAGAGAAGTTTGTTGTTCATTAAGCTAGTTTAACTTTTATAAACCCAAAAAAAAGAGAGAAATGTGTCAAAATATCATCTAAAAAAGTGAATAAACTCCACTTTTACTTTAATTTTAATATTTATTGCTAAATGAATTTTTAATAAGTTCCAATCCAGTTTATAATAAGTTTTTATGGCTCAGAACATTTCAGTTCCAGATATAGGAGATTTTAAAGATGTAGAAGTAATTGAAGTACTAGTTAAGCCTGGAGATCAAATAAAAAAAAACGATCCTGTAGTAACAATAGAGAGTGACAAGTCGAGTGTCGAGATTCCCTCTCCCTCTGAAGGAAAAATCAAGGATTTAAAAGTTAAGATAGGAGACAAGGTTTCAGAAGGTAGTGTTTTAGCTACTATAGAAAATGCTCAAGAAACAACTCCCAAAGAAAGTTTAAAACAAGAAAAGCCAAAAAAAGAAGAAAAAGAGAAAAAAACTAATGAAAATATAAATGTAGAGCAAAGTTTAAAAAAAGTTAAAAAAGTTTTTGCAGAACCAGCCTCCAAAGATGACGTTGATCCACTAGAAACAAATGAATGGATAGAATCCCTTAATTCAGTTATTGAAAATGATGGAGCTTCTAGGGCAAGCTATTTATTAAATAAAGTTATTGATCAAGCGTACAAAGCTGGATTAGTTTTACCAGATACTAGGACAACCCCATACATAAATACAATTCCACCTGAATCAGAAGTTAAATCTCCTGGCGATCAAAACATAGAGAGAAAAATAAGAGCATATATTAGATGGAACGCAGCTGCCATGGTTACTAAGGCTAATAAAAAAAATCCAGCCCTAGGTGGTCATATTGGAACATTTGCTTCAGCTGCAACTTTATATGATATTGGAATGAATCATTTTTGGAGAGCAAAAAATAATAAATTTGGTGGAGATTTAATTTATTTTCAAGGTCATTCTGCACCAGGTATGTATGCACGAGCTTTTTTGGAAGGAAGATTGTCAGAAAAGCAATTAGACAATTTTAGGCAAGAGGTGGGTTCTGATGGTCTTTCATCGTATCCCCATCCTTGGTTGATGCCAAATTTTTGGCAATTTCCTACTGTTTCAATGGGATTAGGCCCAATCATGGGAATATACCAAGCAAGATTCACAAAATATCTTATCAATAGAGGTTTGTTAAAAGACGAAGGAAGAAAAATTTGGGTTTTCTTAGGAGATGGGGAAATGGATGAGCCAGAATCGTTGGGAGCAATTGGATTGGCTGCTAGAGAAAAGTTAGATAACTTAATTTTTGTAATTAATTGCAATCTGCAAAGATTAGACGGTCCAGTTAGAGGTAACGGAAAAATTATCCAAGAACTTGAAGGCAGTTTTAGAGGAGCAGGATGGAATGTTATTAAAGTAATTTGGGGATCATATTGGGATCCATTAATTTTAAAAGATAAATCAGGTCTTTTAATTAAACGAATGAATGAGGCTGTTGATGGAGAATATCAATCTTTCAAAGCAAAGGGCGGTGCTTTTGTTAGAGAAAAATTTTTTGGTAAATATCCTGAATTAAAAGAATTGGTATCATCTATGACTGACAAAGATGTATGGAGACTTAATAGAGGCGGTCATGATCCTCATAAAGTTTATGCAGCTTATCATTCGGCAATCAAACACAAGGGTTCTCCCACTGTAATTATAGCTAAAACAATTAAAGGTTATGGAATGGGTAAATCTGGTGAAAGTATCAATACAACTCATCAACAAAAGAAATTAGATGAAAAAGACTTACTCTACTACAGAGATAGGTTTAATGTGCCACTAACAGACAAACAAGTAAAGAATATAGAATATTATAGACCTGCAGAAAATTCTGAAGAAACCAAATATTTAAAAAATTGTAGATTAAAATTAGGAGGGTTTATTCCAGAAAGAACTTCGTATGCTAAAGCGATTAAAACACCTCCAAAAGAAATATTTGAGAATTTTATGAAATCTACTGGAGAAAAGGAAATGTCAACAACTATGGCATTAGTTAGAATGCTAACCAATCTTTCAAGAGATAAAAGTATTTCTGCTAGATTGGTTCCAATAATTGCTGACGAAGCTAGAACTTTCGGTATGGAAGGTTTTTTTCAAAAAATGGGAATATACGCTCATGAAGGTCAAAAATATGAACCTGTAGACTCCGAACAATTGAGTTCTTATAGAGAAGACAAAAGTGGACAAGTGATCCAAGAAGGAATCACAGAGGCTGGCGCAATGTCTTCTTGGGTTGCTGCAGGAACTTCCTATACCAACCACGATATAGAAATGATACCTATTTATATTTTTTACTCAATGTTTGGTTTTCAGAGAATTGGAGATCTCGCATGGGCAGCTGGGGACTCTCAAACAAGAGGTTTTTTAATTGGAGCAACAGCTGGAAGGACAACTTTAGCTGGAGAAGGATTACAACACCAGGATGGTCAAAGTCATTTGATGGCTTCAAATATTCCAAATTGTGTAAGTTACGATCCAACTTTTGCTTATGAGATGGCAGTTATTCTAAGAGATGGAATTAAAAGAATGCACGAAAAAAAAGAAAATATATTTTACTACATAACTGCTATGAATGAAAATTACCCTCACCCAGAGAAACCAAAGGATGTGGACAATGGAATACTTAAAGGTATGTACTTATTTGAGGAAAATAATAATAATGGAAAAACTAAAGTTCAATTATTGGGATCCGGAACAATATTAAGAGAAATTATTTCCGCTGCAAAAATTTTGTCTAAAGACTATGGAATTGACTCTGACGTTTGGAGCGTAACAAGTTTTAACGAACTAAGAAAAGATGGTATGGAAATAGAAAGATGGAATTTGCTTAATCCAGATGAAAAAAGAAAAAAATCCTATGTACAAAAATGCATAGGAAAAAGAGATGGTGTAGTAATAGCTGCATCAGATTATGTTAGATCTTTTTCTGATCAAATCAGACCTTATGTGGGAAAACCCTTTTATTCATTTGGAACTGATGGATACGGAAGAAGTGACACAAGAAAAAAGTTAAGAAAATTCTTTGAGGTAGATAAAGAACACATTGTTGCTTATACATTAAGTGCTTTAGCAAATGAGCAGTTAGTTGGCTCCAAACATGCTGAGAAAGCATTTAAAAAATACAAAATTGATAAGAAAAAAGTGTTCCCAACTAAATTGTAGTTTTAATGAAATGAAAAAAAAATCAAAATCAGCTAGCCCAAAAGTAAGAAAATTTGCAAGACAACTTGGGGCAAATATTATTGAAATTCAAGGTTCTGAGAGAAGCGGAAGAGTAAGTGAAGAAGATGTAAAAAATTTTGTAAAAAAACAATTCTCAGATGTTCAAACCAAAGAAAGTAAGGAAATTATAAAAAATGTTTACAATCATGACGAATTTGGCAAAATAGAAGTAAAAGATCTTCCTAGAATAAAAAAAATCTCTAGCAAACAATTAATTAAATCATGGACTGAAATTCCTCATGTAACTCAACATGACGAAATTGATATAACAGAAATGGAGGACTTTAGGAGTTCGTTAAGAGATTTATATACAGGCGAAAAAATTTCCGTTACACCCTTAGCCTTTATTATGAAAGCAGTTGTTAACGGTCTTAAGACTTTTCCAAATTTTAATGCATCGCTAGACTCTGAAGGTGACAAAGTAGTTTATAAAAAATATTTTCATATTGGTGTGGCAGTAGATACTCCGCATGGATTAATGGTTCCTAAAATTAGAAATGTTGATAAAATGAACATCAAAAAAATTGGTGAAGAGCTTAAAAAAGTAAGTAAGCTTTGTAGAGAACTTAAGATAGACAAAAAAGAATTTTTTGGGGGATCAATGACTATTTCAAGCTTAGGAGGAATAGGAGGAAGTTTTTTTACACCAATAATTAACCCTCCCGAGGTAGCAATATTAGGTGTAGGAAAGACTGTTGAAAAAGTTTTTAGACAAAATGGTCAATTTGTTAGTAAAAAAATGCTTCCCATTTCACTTTCATATGATCATAGAATTATTGATGGTGCCGAAGGCGCAAGATTCTGTTTACATCTGAGCGAAAGTCTGGGTAAGGACTTTGCCTTTAAACTAGCTGTTTGATTGTGAATAAAAAAATCTTTTCTTTATCTTGTGCTATTTTATGCTCTCTTATTTGGGGAACGGCTTTTGTGGCTCAAGATATGGGAATGGATTACATTGGGCCATATACATTTGCAGCTACTAGATTGCTATTAGGTTTTTTAGCTCTGCTTCCTTTTTTTTTTATTTTTGAATACAAAAAAATTAAAAGAGATAGATCGAATTTTAAAATTTTAGCAATCTATTGGTTTCTTATAGGATTAACTTTAGCAGCAGGTAATGCTCTTCAACAAATTTCTCTTTTATACACCGATGTCGCAAATTCTGCAGTTTTTACTGTCCTGTATGTAGTTATAGTTCCAGTATTATCTTACTTTTTTTTTTCAAAAAAAATACACCATTCTGTTTGGCCATCCGTTCTTTTGTGTTTATTTGGTGGTTTATTTTTAAGTGAACTAAGCAATATAAGAGTTCGATTTGGTGACACTTTAGTTATTATTGGTGCCTTTTTTTGGGCATCTCATATAATTCTAATATCAAAGTTTTTAAAAATATTTAATTATCCGATTACTATAGCTACCTTTCAATGTTTAACAGCTTCGATAATATCATTTATTCCAGCTTTTACTTTTGAATATATTTCGTTCCAGGTGCTTTTAATGGAGAGCACAGAACTCCTTTATGCAGGAGTATTATCTAGCGGTCTCGCATTTATGCTACAAGTTTATGGTCAACAAAATTTATCACCTGCTCCTGTCGCAATTATATTTTCCCTTGAAGGTGTGTTTGGAGCGATAGCTGCTTGGATTATGCTCGATCAGTACTTAAATCAGTTTAAAATTTTAGGAATATTTATTATTTTGTCAGCAGTAATTTTTTCACAATTAGCACCGATGTATGATAAAAAAAGATAATGAGTATTAAAATTCAACCCTGTAAAAATAATGTTGGAGCCGAGATATCCTGTAATTTAAAAACTGCAGGGGAAGAGGAAATCACAAAAATTAAAGAAGCTTTGAATGGATTTGGCGTAGTTTTCTTTAGGAATCAAAATTTAGATTCAAAATCATACATCAAATTCGCAAAAAATTTTGGTCCTCTTGCAGATTACCCAATGTTAAAAGGATTAAGCGACGAATTTCCTCAAATTACAGTTGTGGAAAGAAAAGAATCAGATACTGGTCCTAGTTTTGGAGAACAGTTTCATACAGATTCTAGCTATACTGAAAATCCTCCCAGGTACACTATGTTGTTAGCAAAAATAGTTCCTGAAAAAGGTTTGGGCAATACAGAATTTGCATCTCAGTATCTAGCTTACGAAAATTTACCTGATAAATACAAAAAAAAGATTGAAAATTTAAAAGGAATTTTTTCTTCTTCTGGTCCAATTTCTGTAACGCGTATTGAGAGAGAACGAGAAAAAGGAACTGGAAAATCAAAAGATTATAAATCAGTTCATACAATTACAAAAAAAATAAATAATCGTAAATCAATCTATTGTAGTCCTGGACATGTAGTAGATTTTTTAAATATAGACAAAGAAGAAGGAAAAGAATTAAAAAAATTTTTATTTAAACATCAAATAAAAAAAGAATTTGTTTTTTCTTTTGAATGGGAAAAAAATTCAATAGCAATATGGGATAATTGGTCTATACTTCATCAAGCAACTCCTTTTTCTGGTAATAGAGTTATGCACAGAATAACGGTTCAATAATATGGAAGAAACTAAATCAGGATTTTCAAAACATATAGGGGGTATTAATGTAAAAAAAATTAATGACTCTAGTTATGAATTTTTTACAGAAGTAAAAGATATAAACCTCAATACAGCTCAAATGGCTCACGGAGGTTACTTATGCTCAATAGCTGATACCGGTATGGGTAATGCAGCACATAGAGTTGCTGACAACAAAAGATGTGTAACAATTTCTTTAGAAATGAAATTTATTTCAGCTGCTTCCTTAGGTCAAAAATTAACAGGAAAAGTCAAAATACAAAAAAAAACTAAAACACTTGTGTTTGTAACTTGCGAAATAATCAATTCTGAAAATGTAGTAGCTACCGCATCAGGAGTTTGGAAAATTTTAAAGACTTAATCTTTCTTTCTTCGATAGTTTAAATAACCAAAGACTAATAAAGAAATTAATGCAAACGGATAAACAATGGATTTATTAGGTCTGTCTGGATTTTCTATTTT
>MDTG01297417.1_pt1 | contig 21506 bp, 21 predicted proteins | sample 811421 | NCBI WGS metagenome assembly MDTG01 (sample SAMN05326645, study PRJNA326480) | marine metagenome | isolation source: seawater | place: Pacific Ocean: South East | collected 2011 | reverse complement strand
TAGAACAGTTTTAGCAATCTTTTCAAAAGCAGCTTCATCATTGACAGCGATATCAGATAACATTTTCCTGTTAAGTATTATTTTCTTTTTGGTCAAGCCGTTAATAAGCTTCGAATACGATATTCCCATATTTCTTGAAGAGGCACTTATTCTTGAAATCCACAATGATCTAAATACCCGCTTTCTATTTTTTCTGTCTCTAAAAGCATATTGAAGAGCTTTGATATTAGATTGTTTGGCAGTTTTATATAGTCTACTTCTAGCCCCATAATGTCCTTTTGTAGATTTCAAAACCTTTTGATGCTTCTTCCTGGCTGTATTTGATTTTGTTACTCTTGGCATTTTATTTAATTAAACTTTCAGCTACTTTTAGAGTTGTACCCTTTAGCTTATTTAACCCCCTGTTATGACGTTTCCTTTTAGTTGATTGCTTTGACAGAATATGATTTCTACCAGCACTTCTGCTTTTTACTGAGGTACCAGTTCGTTTGAAGCGTTTTGAAGCTCCAGAATGTTTTTTTAATTTGTAACCCATAATATTATTTTACGTTTTCTTTTTCAGAGGAGAAAGCACCATCATCAACTGTCTACCTTCAAGAGAAGGCTCCTGATCAACTTGTGATATATCGCTGAGTTCATCTTTCAATTTATTGAGAAGATTAAGACCCATATCACTATTTAGTATCTCTCTACCTCTGAAACGGACGGTAATTTTAGTCTTATTTTTACCAAGAATAAAGCTTTTAATTTTTTTTAATTTTATGTTGTAGTCTCCAATATCTGTACTTGGTCTAAATTTTATTTCCTTTAAGGTTGTTTTTTTTGATTTTGCCTTTGATGAAGAAATATTTTTCTTCTTAGAAAAAACCATTTTTCCATAGTCCATCAGCTTACAAACCACAGGATCTACATTTCCTAATGATACTTGAACAAGATCTAGTGAGGATTTTGAAGCTAAGTCCAATGCATCTTGAATCTTCACAATGCCTTTTTTTTCTCCATTTTGATCAATAAGCATTATTTCAGATGCTTTTATTCTGTCATTAAGAAGAAGATTTTTTTTATTATTTGAAGCTATTTTTTGGACCTATTAAGAGCGTGAAAGAAGACGTATCATAGAATTAGTCTTCATTTTTTGTGATGAGTTTAGAATTTATCATAAATTTGTAGTGATTCTATACCAATAGTGTAATTTCGTAAAATATTAATTATCATGGTTGAAGAATGAAGTATTTCCAATCATTCTTTTCTTTCTCAAAAGCCTCTCTTTTGTTTAACCTTGAACTGTGGCCTTCCCAAAATTCAAAAAAGTATGGTGAAAACTTATATCCTCCCCAATAATTTGGGCATGATCTCAAATCAGCAGAATTAAGAACGTGCGTATAATTCTTTTTTACATCTTCATATGAATCTATAGAACTTGATTGATCAGAAGAAATTGCAAGAGCATTCTTTTCAAAAGATCTTTTTTTAAAATATTCTTCGTTGTATTTTACTGATGTCCTCTCTATTGTTGCCTTCATTCTTATTTGAACATTAATAGATGGCCAGTAAATCAGAGCACTAATCTGATTATGAGACCTTATAGCTTGAGACTTTGGCGAGTTGTAATTACTGAAAAAGATAAAATCTGTATTTTCTATAAACTTTATATTTACAAATCTAGAATCAATGATATCTGATTCTTTGTTGTAGGTTGATATAGAGACTGCTTCGATATTTTTCTGACCACTTTGGTAAGCTTTGTCATATTTTTCTTTAAAAATTATGAACGGTTTTTCACTGCTAATATTATTAAATTTAATCATACATCATTCATAATTAAGAGCAGCCTGGAGATCCTCAGGTGGTTTAGGTAAATCTTTCAAAAAGTGCCAAACTAGTTTTGATTTTGGAAAAATAACAGCCCAAATAGTTAAAAAAATTGATAAAAAGTATAAACGAATACTTTTATTTTTAACATACCACTCTTCAAGTCTCCCTTTATATGGTGCAATACTATTCTTGTAGAAATCAATGCTAGCTGCGGGACCATGCATAATCTCTTCTTCACCTCGAAAAACTATTGATCCAATTCCAGATAGACCAGGTCTAACTTTTTTTACAATTTCTTGAGTTTTAAAGGAATACATTCCGAATGTTTGATATGTTAATGGCCTGGGACCAATTACACTCATCTCGCCAATAAAAATATTAAATAATTGTGGCAATTCATTTATCTTTGTTTTACGGAGAAATTTACCAAATGGCAAAACCCTTGGATCATCTTTAATAGTCACGGTTCCTGTTCCAATAGACGGACTATCTTTTAACATTGTTGCAAACTTAAGCAACATGAATGACTTACCATCCACTCCAATCCTTTCTTGTGAGAAAAATACTTCTCCTTCACCAGAGAATCTTAAGAAAAATATTATTGGAACAAGAATTGGTGACAGTATCAACAAGGCAATACTTGAAAAAAGGATGTCAAAAAATCTCTCCATAGTTACATTCTTTCATCTAAATATTTACCAGTCTCTTTATGCTCAAAATCAGGAAGTAAGCTTAAATAGAGGTCTATTATTTGTTCTTTTTTCCACACTCCTTTGTCTCTTAATTTATTAATTTCTGATGAAAATTCATCAAGTTTAGATTCATTAAAATTTGCCATATTTTCAATAACTCCGATACTTTCATAACGATTCATATCTAAGTTCTCTTTATCGGTGAAAAATTCTTCAAAATCTTTTTCTCCTGTAGTATCGCTATTAAAAAAATAACAAGGCCACTGTCTTTTAGCAATTAGTTCTTTTGCCCTTTTTCTAGCCTCATCTTCAGTTTCGCATTCATGAGGCTCATAGCCTTTCAATCTTAGATAGTGCGAAGCAATTTCAGAAAAAGTAATTAAATGTAATTTTTCATTTAACTTTGGAAAGAAAATGTCTCTATTATTTCCAAGCAGCCCTGAAAGCAAACAAAGTTCTCCAGACTCTTGAGGAGTAACAAAATAACGACGAACATCATTTGGTGCTGAAAAGGGCTGATTTTTAGCAAAGCGCTGATTAAACCCATGTAATAATGATCCATCAGAAAAAGCTACATTAGCAAAACGTGCCATTGAAAGATTTTGAGTTAGGCTTTCACGCATTAAGAAAATCTCCATTATTCTTTTGCTTGCGCCCATCATATTAACTGGATTGGCAGCTTTATCAGTAGAAACACAAAAATAGTTTTTCGAACTCATCTTGTTCGCAAACTTTAGAGATTTAACAGTGTTAAATATATTAACTTCTATCATTCGCATGAGTGTATAGGGGTCTTTCTCACTCCTAACATGCTTCAAGGCAGATAAGTTAAAAATATAATCATATGGGCCTTCAGCTTGAACAAGAGCATCAAACTCAAGCGATCCGCAGTCTATAGCAAAAGTTTTAAAATCTCCATCTCCATAACCAATTGTGCTTCTAAGGTCTCTTACAAGTTCAACCATATTATTTTCAGATATATCTACGACATGCAAAGTTTTTGGATTTCGTTTAAATATCTCTTTAGAGACTGCACTGCCTATTGAACCTGATCCTCCAATAACTAAAAATCTTGAATTTTTTACTGTTTTATTAATATATGACGATTCATTTTCAATATCGGATATAAACAGATCTTGAGATCTTCCTATAATCTTTAAGATATCCTTATTATTCAATGGTCTGGTCCTTCAAAAATAACAACAATGAGTTACTTATATAATTGTAGTTAAATCTTTTAACTAAAGAGGAGCTTGCTCTTTTTCCTATTTCTTTTTTCTCACTATTTTCTAATTTTTTTAAATTATATATCGATTCGATCACAGCTGAGGGACTGTATTCTCTTACGACTTCCCAACAATTCAATTCATTCAATAAGCTTTGAGAATTTGTTACATGAATGATCGGTTTTTGAGATTTGATGTATTCAGGCAACTTCATGGGAGAAATCCCATATGAATAAATCTTTTTAAATTGGTGTGCTAGAAATAAAATATTCATGGCCTCCATTATAATTGGAACTTCATTCTTGGCCACTCCATCATAAAACTTAATATTCTTTAGTTTTAATTCTAAACACATATTTTCAAGATCCTTTTTCACTGGGCCATCTCCAACGACTACAAAAAATAGACTATCATCTTCTTTGGCACTACAAGCAGTTTCAATAAATAAATCCATTGCATTTGCCGGCGCCAAACCACCAACATATCCTATGATTAGTTTTCCTGAAGTGGTGATCTCACTTAAATCATTTAAAATATTTTTTGAAGAATGGGAAATTTGGCTTTTATGCATTGTTAATGAATTTTCTACAATACCATTAGGTGAATAGTGAAATTTTTTAATCTTAATAGAACATTCATCAATGTATTTATGGAAGTCTTTTAAATTACTAATAATTCCTTTAGCTGTTTTATAAGCAAATATCTCAATTTGTCTTAGAAGAAAGATAAGTGGATTATTTTTTGAAAATCCTCCCAATTCGGTTACGCTTAGCGGCCAAATATCTCTAACTTCCAGATATAAATCACAAGAAAACTTTTTAGATAAAAAATAAGCGCCTAAATACCCAGGTAAGGCAGGAGAACTATAAACAATGACTGATGGTTGAAATCCAATTCCTGCTTTACTCAAGAAAAATAATTTTAATGAAAAAATAAACCAATTAACTATACGAAGAAAAGATCTAGAACCAGAATATTTAAAAAGTTTTAATGATTTTATTTTAAATGAATTTCCACTGCCTGTTTCTGTATAAGATATTTGATGATCCTTAGATCTCAACAAATGATTAAAACTACCGCAGACTAAACTTACTTTGTTATCTTTTGCTAGTGCCTCTGCAATATAATATGAACGACCTCCAAAGCCCGTATTTGGGTTTGAGGCATATTGATTAATAATTAAGATATTGTTCATATTAAATGTTTTACATCGATATGCTCAATACTTCGGTTATGACTAAATCTTTACTACCTAGACTGCTGAGCCGTATAAAGCTCCAATATATCTCAGTAAACAACCATTTTAGAGTTACTCATTAATCACCCATCGAACTACATCGAATGTTTCTGCATATTCTTTTCCTATCTGAACTCCTCTCGTTATTGCCCAAGATCTTAAAAATTTGTCTCCTGAGTAAACTCGATGTTTTTGAGATTCGTACATTGATATAGCTTCAATCTTTTTATTAATATTTTTTTCTGATGCCTCAATAAAGCAAACAGTCTTAAATTCTAAATTGTTCCAAGGAAGTTCGTAAGCCAGCATAGTAGTTCGTTTAAATGCTCTAAATCCCTCATTGGCAATAGTCTGATGATCCTGATGTGTATCATTAATGCTAGGTAACAAGACTAAATCAGGTTTATATGTATTATTTAATTCAATCATTTTATCTAAGATTTGTTGACGAAATTCTGCAAAAATCCTAACTTGAAAATCCAGAACGATGCAATCATCCTCTGCAATTCCTAATACTTTTGTAGCTTCTTTTACTTCAGTCCGCAAAATATCTTTTGGGAGATGCTCTAATACAGACTGTTCTGCAGCTGAAAAAGCAACATAAATTACTCTTGCTCCAAGACTTGTAAATTTAGAAATGCTAGCTCCACATCCAAATTCACCATCGTCAGTATGAGGTGCAAGTACAATTACTGTGCTATTTGAGTCAATATGAATCATTAGATTGCATATTATCTAGTTCATCGTTTTCTGAGTCAATTAATTCAAAAATCCTTAAAAAAAATATTTTCATTGAAACTGTGTTTAAATTAACTGAATTCTTCTGAAGGAATAGTGGTAATTCTTATTTAGGATAAAGATTATATTTCCTGAGAAAATTTACACTATTTCTTGCTAATTGAACTAGACCATAAGAATTTGGATAATCTCTGAAAGAGAAAGTTTTTTGATTTAAAATTTCATCAAGCTCTTCTTTGGGAATATTAAATTTTTTTGCAACATATTCTTTATCTGCGCTGAGAGAATCATAGTTATAAGAAGGTTTCTTAATTTCGTCTTTTGCTTGATCTTTTGATAATTGTTTCGAATTGATTAAATCTGAAAGATGCCCATACCTTTTATCGATGTTAAATTGAGTGGGGAGAACATATCCTTGATAAAATTTAGTATAAAAAGACTCATAATGCTTTCCTTCATATTTTGTCCAATCTAATTCCTCCATCAATAAATTCATAGCTTTTTGTTTGTTGTAATCGACATAATTTAAAATTGAAACACTTCGTACAGACCTTACAAAATTAATGTAAAGAAGATCAAAGAAATTGAAATGCGGATACGTTTTTAATTTTATCGTCCCAAATTTTTTATGGATATTTTTAATATATTTCCAATCTGAGTGTCCGTATGACCACTCTGGCACGCTCACGGCTTCAGTAGCAAAATTCAAACCGCTTAAAATATATTTTATTTTAAATTTAGTGGCAGTTTTCCATAATAATGCTGAAATCGCATGATCTGTTGGTATCTCTCCATCTGGTACAGCTGCTCTTAAGAAAGAGAGCTGAAGATCTCTAAACTCTTCCCAATCTACAACATAAGTATAAAGTTCAATGTTTAACTTTTTTAAAACTTTTTCAATATTTTTTATTGCCAATTCTGAATTCCAGCCATTATCAAAATGAACTGCCAAAGGTCTTAGACCAAGCTCTTTAGTAAGGTATGCTACATAAGTACTATCAACACCTCCACTTACACCAACAATACAGTCAAACTCTTTTTTTCTTCCTGCTTTTTTTATTTTTTCAACAAGTTTACTAAGAGATTTTCCTTGGTCTGAAAAGATTCTTGATTCAACAAGAGAATCATATCTTTGGCAATGATTACACTCCGAATTTTCATTCAAAGATAAGTTCTTATCAGCATCTGAATTCATGATGCATCTTTTACATTCAAGCATAGTTAAATTTTATATTATATTTTCTTCATAAAAACTAATTAAAACCTTTTTTTGCATACTCCATGATCTTTCTTGAATGAGTGATTTTACGTTCTCATTAAATTCATCGATATCTTTGACTAACAAATCTTTAATTGATCTGTTGATACTTTCTATTTTTAAATCTTCAACTATGACACCTACTTTATGCTTGTTAATTATCTTTTTTGGCTCAATAAGATTTGAAGAAAGCACTGGCAAACCTGCCATCAGGTATTCAAAAAACTTATTTGGTAAACATAATTCATAACTTAGGCAGATTGGTTCAATCAAATTAATGCCATAATCAGCTGAACAGGTATATTTAAATAGTTTTTTTGGCAGCACTGCATCATGAAAAAAGATCGATCTATTGCGGTCTGCTGCTTTTCTGCATAAATCTTCTAGATATCCAAATCCCATAATCACCAAACAAATATCATCCTCAGGATTTTCAAAAGCCGATAAAATTGATTCAATACCTCTTCCATTGGATAGTGCGCCTTGATATAAGAAAATCTTAGTATTATTTTTTATGTTAAATTTTTCTCTAAATTTGTCATGCTTTTCAATGTCTCTATAAGTGGGTGAATTTTCTACAATACACGAAATTGGACATTTATCTTTATACTCATTTAAATACCAGTCTTGAATAGAAGAATTTACGAAGATAGCTGCATCACAATATTTAATACAAAATAATTCTAGTTTCTTTGATAGTGTTTTTCGAATACCGGAAAGTTGATGAGTCTCTGTTTCAAGCTCATGAGTATCATAAACCAACTTTACTTTTATGATTTTTTTTAATAGCACTCCAAGTGGTAAAAGTGACAATGAATGAACATTAACTACATTTATATTATCTAACCTTGCCTCTTTAAGACAGTCATAATAAAACTTTAAGATAAAAAATATCTTTTTTATAAGTCCAATATTTTTAGGCCTCAACGTTAATCTCTTAATAAGAACATTTTCTGAAATAGTCTGATTTCTATCGAGTCCAGACTCATAAGTTCCATATATAATATTTTTAATCCCTAGATGTGAAGCAATTGCAGCAGTTTCTCTTTCAATTCGATTTTCATGAGTTATTGGTGATGGATATATATGAAGGTTTTTCATATTTATTTATTCCATGCTTCTTTGAGTTCGCTATATTCTGGATAAGATATTAAAACTGATTTGAATCTACCATAATATACAAACATGTCGCCGGCTGATGCTGCAGAGCAATTAGTATTTCTAATTAATTCACTAACAGACTCCATGTCTTTTGATCCTGAACTTGCAACTACAGGTATATTTACTAAATCAGAAATCTTTTTAATAAAGTCAATATCGAAACCTTTTCCTGTTCCATCTCTGCTTATATCAGAAAGAATTATTTCTCCGGCTCCCCTAGAAATAATATCTTTGCAAAAATCACTTATATTATATTTAATCTTTTTAGTACCATTTTGGGAATATATCTCTTCTCTACCAAAAATATTTCTCTTGTAATCAATTTTTATAACAACACTTGAAGAGCCAATAAGCTGAGCACACTCGTTAATGAAATCAGGGTTTTCAATTGCGGAAGTATTGAGAATGATCTTCTCAACACCTGAATTTATTAGTTTCTTTACATCTTTTGAAGTCCTTATTCCTCCCCCATATCCAAAAGGGATAAACGCCTCAGAAGCAATCTCGGAAATAAAATCGAAGTCAATTTGCTTACCATTTTTAATTGATATATCAAAAAATGTTATTTCATCGACCTGCTTTTCATTAAAAATCTTTATTGCATTAATAGGATCGCCAACATACTTATGTGATTTATACTGAACACCCTTTACAAGCTTTCTGCTATCGATCAGAAGAGCTGGGATTAGTCTTGGATAAATCATATTGTTGAAAAATAGTTTTCGAAAAATCTTGCCCCAAAGACATGGCTCTTCTCTGGATGAAATTGAACACCGCAAATATTTTTTTTACATATAACGCTATCAAATTTTTCTCCATAATCTGTTGTTGCAATCACATATTTCTTATCTAAGCAATCAACGTAATAAGAATGAACAAAATAGAATCTTTCGTCTACTACTTCTTCATTAAGAAATTTCGAATGACTTAATCTAGTAATTGAGTTCCATCCAATGTGAGGAACTTTTAGAACATTGCCATCAGAATCAAAGTCCTTAAATTTTTTTACTTCGCCCTCAATCCACCCCAGTCCATTTTGAGTACCTTCCTCGCTTCTATCTAGAAGTACCTGCATACCTGCACAAATTCCTAAAAAATTAACATCCTCGTTTAAAACTCTTTTTTGAATAAGTTGAAAACAATCTAGGTCATTAATTCTTTTCATTACTGAATCAAAATGACCTACTCCTGCAAGAATTATTGTGTTGGCTGCTTCGATATCTAACTGCTCATTTGATATCTTTACAGTTTGATTGCAAGACTTTTGTATCATTCTTTTTACAGAATGAACATTGCCACCAATGCCTTCTAAAATAAGAATCATGTCTCTTTTTTATAGAAAAAAACGATAAAGAATGCTAAAAAACCCATGGAAGATATACTTAGCATTCTTAAAATTGAAATAAAATTTATATTAATGCTTTGTCCAAGTAATACATATAAGGTTGGAACAATTATCATAAAAAATACACCTACCGAATTAATTTTTAATGATATGTTGATTCTCATAAAACGAATTAAAAAACCTCTGCTTATGATTTGAAGGGGATAAAAGATGGTTGAAATCATTAAAATGTTGAAAATCGTTTTGCCCTCTAAATAAATACTTTCATCATAAAATATAGACAACACAATTGGTATGATATTAATGAAGATTAAATAAAAAAATATGCATATTATAGGTGAAAGATATTTAATTGAATTGTAAGTATCAGATTTAATAGATAGAAAATCATCTTTAAGATTAGATACGATAGGTGTTAGGACTCTTTCTAGCTGATCAAAAATCATGAAAGAAAATGTTAGCATCTGAACCATAATATTGTAGATGCCAATTAAAACAAAATTAGAAGTAAAAATACTTAATAGCCATCTATCTGCATATAAGCTTATATTATGAAACATTCCAGCAACTGCCCATTGTATGGTCTCAGGTATATGACTAAATACATTCTTTAGTTCAATTCTGTTCGTAAAAATATCTTTATTACTCTGCAAAACACAAATAAATAAGACTAAAAAATAACCAAAAGAAGATATTGGAAAAGAAACAAACCAAAGTTCTTTACTCACAAAGAAATAAATGAAAAGAGCTATTGGGCCTAATAAAAATAAGAACATCTGTCCAATAAATATTTTTTCAAATTTCAGATCTAAGCTCAAAATAACTTGAAAATTCCATCCTATACTCAGGAAGAATGCGTAAGAAATAATTGAAATGCCCCAAAAAATTGACTTATCCAAATTCAGCAAGCCAGACAAGGTCGGATAAAAAGACGCTATCAATGTAAACGCTAATCCAGACAAAAGAAAATTAAGTATAAAAATTTCTTTTAGAAGCTTATTTCTTTGAATAGTCTCAAGTTTGGCGTGATATCGATATAGGTTTTGATTTACACTCTGAGTAATCACATTAGAGATAAAATTTATAACAGACAACATTACGCCCAATTTACCAACTTCTTCTAAAGATATCTCTGACGCTATGAATGGAAACAATACGAATGGTATTGAAAAAGCTACCATCAATGAACCGATAGTAGAAAAAATAAACCTTTTTTTATTAAAATTAAACTTTTTTAAAACATTGATAAATAACTTTGAAAAAAAATTTATATAAGACATATATTTCTTAATTAGTAATTTTAAAATTGAACTTGAAAGGAACAGGATCCTCATAGATCACTTTTCCATCAAGAGCTAATTTGACTGACTCATCCACAAGATCTTTTGTCTTTACGATATAGCAATCTAGATTACTTATACTTAGATTTAAATGAGGTATGTGTTGAATATATCTATTAAAATTTGGCAAATTGCATACAGCATCTCTAACATAAATCTCTGATGCTCCACTTGTTCCATCTTTTTTTGTCCAAGTATATTTAATTTTATTTTTGAAAATCTTTTTAAAATATTTTATTTTTTTTTCAAAAAGAATGTAGTCTGATACATGAAATGGAGATCCCATTGTAAAAAATCTGCCATTGCCCATAGATAAGATTTTAGTGTTATCTTCATACATCTTAAAATATGGTGAATATTTGTCCCAATCTATAGTTGAATCTTGGTGTGATTCTGTATAAAAAGATGCCTTTTTCCCAATGGAGCAAACTGATGATGAAAGACTAATACTTCTTTTTACGCCCTTCATTCTTCTAAATATTTCTGACGCAAATCCAGCATTTGTAATTGTCTTCCTTTCATCAAAATGACCGCCTAAGAACATATCAGTATTAGAAGGCATTGACAGAGTTCCTTCTTGACCGATTATATTTAAAATTATATTAAATAAATCTGTTACCTTACCTTGAAAATTATTAAAATTATCCCAGGTTGTGGTCAAATATATGCTGTCGCCTTCTTTAACACCCATATTACAGATAAATTCATGTAGCTCATCTATGCTGTAATTATCGCTGGGGCTTTTGGAGGATTTATTACTTTTTTTATATAAGCCTTTATAAAAGGTTTTTATGGGCATTGAATGATGAGCCTTTCTTAAGAGGGATTTAAAGAAAAAATATATATTACGAATCACCTATAGAACTCCATCTTATAAGTTTATACATTACGAAATAGTCATCCAGAGGATTATAAAAAAATAGATATATGTATTAATTAAGCACACATTATTTTACAGTCTTAATTAGACATATTAAAGCAATGAATAACAATATACCATGCGATAAAAGCGCTGTAGGCAAATCAGAAGATGTTAAAAGGATATAAAAGGGAACTATCAGCAAAGCTATAATAAAACTTTTATTTAATTTGTGAGTTAGAGAGTCAACAAAGCTAAAAATAAGCCCTATCAAAATAGCATAAATTGCGATCCCGAAAAATCCAGCTTGCATATATCCAGCACCTATCCAACCAGTATTTGCATACATTTCATATGTGCCTGAGAATTCTTTACCTATAATTTCCTGAGGAGAAAAATTATAAGGATAGTTAAGGAGCTCAAATGTGAAGCTGTTATGGCTCCAAAAAGAAAAATCATGTTCGCTAAAAAAATTATAGTATTCAAAATTTAGGATTGCAGGAATCATGATCGCTCTTCTAAATAAAAGGGAACTTACCCATAAATAGATACCCCCTAAAAGAAAGCTAATCAAGAAAACTAAAAGTAAAAGTAAAAAAAATAGATAAATATAATGGGTCTTATAGAGATACTTTGATATACCTAAAAAAGTAATAATTGCAATTGGGAAAAAAATTGAACCTTTGTGGGTTGTTAAACCAAATAAAAGGATGGAGATGATGATGGTAATAATAATTAAAAAATACTTATTATTTTTTATACATAAAACCAATAATAATGGAACAAGAATATTGGCTAAAGTAGATCCAAACACTCCGAGAACTAATAATTTTTCTTCAGCCTCATCCCTTAATGCATATACTTGAGAGAAATCTAAATTAAAATTAGATATTCCAACAAGCTGCAAAACTAATATTAGGCCAAACAAGACAACTAACAATAAAGCAAAAACAAAAAGCTCTTCAGAAAGAATACCAAATTCAACCTTTGGACTTTTAAAGAATCGTGCAATGCATAAAATAAGCAAACTACCAAAAAAGGCCATATAAATAAATTCTCGTGAGAGATCTTGCGTCCAATATAGGCAGCTCATGGGTATTAAAATTATTAAAAAATTTAAGACAACAAAAAAATCAGATGGCCTTTTTATACTGTCATTGAGAAAAAAATAAAAAATAAGAGTTAAAGAAAGGGCTTCAACTAACTTTACATAATTTAGAGATGTATTAAATCCAATAAATCCAATTTCTGCTAAATAATTAACATTAAGAAATGAGATAAATATAAAAATTCCAGTAATGAGAAGTAAATTTATTGGGTATTTTTCAATCAAGCTTCTATTTCCAATTCATCAAACCATATAGCGACAATGAATAGTTTCCAATAAAAATTTTCATTAATCTTTTTGAAAGATTTTTTCTCGAAAGATTTTAGAAAGCTTTTATAAAAATTAGACTCTCTTATAAATTTAATGTCATCTTTAGACAAACTGTGAGCCACTTTTGGTGGCTCAAATCCTATCTTATGCCTATTCCAAATAATTTTATTAGGGAGGTTCTTAAATGTCTCTCTTAAGTGCAATTTAGTCCATTTGGAATCAATTTTCTTTTCTAGATCCAAGCTCAAGGCATATTCAACTACTTTATAATCTAAAAACGGTAACCTGCTTTCAATTGAATATGCCATAGAGGTTCTATCTTCATATCTTAATAAATGTGGCAATTGAAAATTAATTATTTCATTTACCTGAAAATCTATAGGATTTGAATATGAGCTAGCAAGTAATTTAAATATATTCCAATTAACGTTCTTAAAAATCTTATCTTTAAAAATAGACTTTAGTTGTAAAATTTTTATGTACTTTCTTACAAAAGCTGATCTAAAAAAGAAAATATATGCAATTACATTGAGCAAACTTAGTCGTGAATGATTTGCTATAGATCTTATTTTTTTTAAATTGAAAATATCTCTATATCTCAAAATAAGTGGATAGTACCTTTCATATCCTAAGAAAGTTTCATCTCCACCTTGCCCTCCCAGCATTACTTTAAGTTTATTATCTTTTGCGATTTTATAAACATTCTCTTGCATCAACAGAGACGCACTTGGGAATGGTTCATCCTGGATCCTAATTAGTCTTCTTATATCTTCAATCCTTTGACTACTTGAATAATGTGCTTTAGTAAAATTAATGTCTAATTTACTTGCGAGCTCTTCAGCAATGTTAGTTTCATCATTGATCTCATCTCCAGAACTGGCAGAAATTGCAATAAAATCCTTATCGCCAATATTTCTACTTATTGAATAAGCTACACATGAGCTATCAATACCTCCACTTAAACCCATTCCTATTCTTGCATCAGATCTTAGTCTTATTTCTACTGCTCTATTAAAAAGATCATCAAAGCTGCCATGCTTCTTGTTTTTATTTAATTCTTCATGGAGATCATAATACTTTATGAATTCTATATTAAGCGTCTTTGTACAAACACTCATAGATGTTCCAGAATTTAGCCTTTTAATGCCTGATATGAATGTATCTTCTCCGTGATCAGAAATGCCTAATATTAAATAATCTGATAAAACTTTCACATTTACTTTTCTTTTTTTTAATTTTGGTAACAATTGCTTTATTTCGCTTCCGATATAAATACCATCGTCTAAAACTAAATAATGAAGAGGTTTTTTTCCAAACCTATCTCGACTTATAAAAACTTCAGAGTCTTTTGGATCATAAATAGCAAATGCCCACATTCCATTAAATTTTTTAACACAGCTTTTACCCCATTCTAAATATGCTGCTAAAATTACTTCGGTATCTGATGTAGTCTCAAAACTGTATCCAAGACTTTTTAACTCATCCTTAATCTCAAGAAAATTATATATTTCACCATTATAAGTAATAGTAAGGTCTCTATATTGCATCGGCTGATCTGAGCGAGAGTTTAAGTCCTGAATTGATAATCTTTTATGCCCGAAGCCAATATTGCTATCAATAAAAATCCCTTGACCATCTGGCCCTCTATGGTTAATTAAGTCCAAGGAATCCTGAATAGATTTCTCTGAAATATTAGTATTATTTTTTATGATTACAGATATTCCACACATTATTTCTTATTTATATGACTTACCAAATCAAATGCAGAACATCCCCAAGCATTCATATCATTTGCTAGTTCAAGAATTGATTTATATATATCAAACTCAACAGAATCTTCTTTAAAATTTGGATGCCAAAGCAAAGTAACGCAAGAATGATTTTTTGATGCAATTAAAAAAATCTTTTTTACTTCTTCAAGTATTCTACTTTTATCATAATTGAATATTGATAAAATTTGGTTATCTTGGATTACAAGCGGAACGGAAAATAACTCTTTAGTGTCGCTATTATAAATTTTGTATGGCAATCCTGTTCCACATCTATATCCATTATCAACATTTGAACCAAGAGAGCAGTCAATTAAGAAATCTGCGTCTATTAATTTTTTAATACTTTTCTCAATGTTGAAGTTCAAATAATGAAATCTATTTGTATTGACCTTAGACGATATTCTTTTTTCCAAAAAATCTTTTTCTTTTAGAAGCATATCTTGCTCCTGTGAAAAAATACTGCCGTGTAATCCGACTTCCCATCCTTTTTCACTTATTAAATTCATTGCCTCTTTAAGTTTAATATTTTTTTCATCATACTTAATACTGTCTTCAAATGAATAAAAACAATCTTTAGGATGGCTTCTTCTTCTAATTTTGTAATCAATTACAAAGAAAAAAGTTGATTTAAAATCAAGGTTTTCTTCAATAAAGATATATTTGTCCAAAGGATAAGAAGTATTTTTATGAAAATTTAATAAAGACAATAGGATATTCTTAATGGAAGCAAAGAGTAAGATTAGAAAATCGTTTGCGTTAGATTTTTTTGAATATATAAGTCCTCTAAGACGCTCCTTCCATGGATAAATATTTATATAGTCCACATCATGAGTTAAGCATAATGCAAAACTCTTTCCTTTAGGCCAATTAACCTTTTGACTGAAATCAGCTTCTTTAGAATTAATTAAATCATCAATTTCGGGAAATCTGTATTTAATAGATTCTTGATCTGGTAATAAAGGCCACTCCCAATTCCATCCCTCATTTAATTCTTTTCCATATTCTTCAATTCTTGAAAGCTTATTGTTTATAAATGTTTTTTCATCTTCTGAATACCTGTCTTCATTCAAGTCATATAAATCCTTAAATTCCTTAAATAAATCCATTATTTTATAGCTGTATTTATGACCTCTGAAATGCCAGAAATTTCCTCTTCTGATAAATATGGGTGCATCGGTATACTTAATACAGTATTAGAAAGCACTTCTGAATTTTTTAATGACGGCGAATCTGGTAAAAGATATTTAGTATATGCAGGCTGAAGATGAAGTGGTTTTGGGTAGTAAATTGCATAAGGTATTTCATTTTCTTTCATCGCTTGAATAATTTTATCTTTTAAATATGATTGAATTGTAAATTGTGCCCATGTTAGAACACAGTCGTTTGGCATAAGTGGTTTCTGTAAATCACCATCAATTTTATCTAAATATAATTTTGCAACTTCATTTCTTTTTTTGATTTCTTCTGGGAAAACTTCTAACTTAACATTCAAAATAGCTGCTTGAAGACAATCCAATCTTGAATTCATTCCTAGATTCACGTGATCATACTTTTCTATTCCTTTTCCATGAAGTCGAATAGACTTTATTAACTCATTACTTTCTTCATCATTTGTAAAGATTGCTCCTCCATCTCCGTAACAACCCAAAGGTTTGGCAGGAAAAAAACTTGTTGTTGTTATATCAGCATAGGAGCCAACTTTGTTTCCTTTATATTTAGCTCCAAAACTTTGTGCAGCATCATGGATAATCTTAATATTATTTTCATCAGCAAGAGTCTTGATTTCATCATATTCGTGCGGCAGTCCAAATAAATCGACTGCAACTATAGCTTTAACATTTAGATTATTTTTTTTGGAAAATAAGATTGCTTCCTTTACTGAGTTCGGATCAATATTATATGTATTTATATCAACATCGACAAAAATTGGATTAATGCCAAGTATCGCTGCTGCCTCAACTGAGGCAATGTAAGTAAATGAAGGCGCGATTATGAAGTCACCCTTCTTAATCTTTAATGCCATCAAAGAAATTGTTAGAGCATCTGTACCGTTTGCGCATGACGTTACAAATTCTGCATCTGAAAATTTTGCTAGATTTTCTTCTAACTCATATACCTCTGGGCCCATAATATACTTGCCGTGGTCAAGAACTTTTTTGATGGCGGTGTCTAACTTTTCTCTTATGAAAGATTGTTGTTTTGTTAGATCTATAAAATTTGTGGGGATGTTATATTGATTTTTATTTTCTTTTTTCATCTTTTTTAACCCTGAAGAGTAACTATTTTAATTTAGTCTAAACAAATTAGTTGATTTTCTGATACTTCTTTATATTTACTCCCATCAAATGGGCATATTAAATCTTCTTTTAACCTCATACCAGATTTACTCATCCATCCAACTCTTTTAGCAGGTGATCCTATCATTAAAGCAAAATCTGGTACATCCTTTGTAACGGTTGCTCCAGCGCCGATAAAACAATACTCACCCAAACTATTTCCACATATTATCGTTGCATTAGCACCAATAGATGCACCTTTTTTTACATGTGTCAGAAGATATTCATCTTTCCGTTCAATACCTGATCTTGGATTATTTACATTTGTAAAAACACATGAAGGTCCGCAGAAGACTTCATCTTCAAGGATTACTCCGTCATAAAGACTAACATTGTTTTGAACCTTGACATTACTTCCTATTTTCACATTTGGTCCAACAACAACATTTTGACCAAATGAGCAATTTTCACCAACCTCAGTATTACTTAGAAAGTGACTAAAGTGCCAAATCTTTGTACCTGATCCAATAGTTACATTTTCATCTATATAAGAGGATTCATGGATAAAATAATCTTTACTTTTATTACTCATTTAATTTAACAGGAATATTGCCTAAAATTTCAGATTCTTTTGACAGTGAAAGCACTTTTAGCACGCGTAAGCCCTCTTCTCCATCGGTTAAAGGTGGTACCTTTGAATTTATTAAATCAAGAAAATATTTGCATTCTTGTTTTAGTGGCTCAAGTTCTTCAACAGCAATAAATTTTCCCTCGTCTTTTTCTGCTGAGAGCGAGTCATCTTTTGAATGAATCTTGTGTCTATATAAAATTAACTTATGCTTCCAATCAAGAGTATCATCAAAAACAATCATTCCATCTGAGCCAATTACAGAAATTTTATGCTCCTTAAATGGATTTATCCAAGAAACAAATATATGAGCTTGGACATCATTTCCAAATTGTAAATGAAGAGTTGCTGAGTCAGATATACTTTCACTTATAATTCTTGCCGAAGATGTTTGAATACTAACTGGCATCTCGTTCACCAATGATAAAATCATTGAGATATCATGAGGCGCAAAACTCCAAATAACATCTTCTTCCGACCTTATTTTCCCCAAACTCAATCTATTTGAGAAAATATATCTAATGTTTCCGATTTGACCAGAACTGACAAGCTCCTTAAGCTTTACGAAAACTGGATGATATTGCAAAAGATGGCCTATCATGAGATGTACATTATTTTTCTTTGCAGACGCAATCATTTCTTTTGCTTCAACTTCATTCATTGCAATTGGTTTTTCTACATAAACGTTTTTGCCATGCTCCATAGACTTAATAGACATTGAATGGTGGAGGCTTGCAGGAACAGCCAGCACAACGGCATCAATTTTAGGATCTTCAATTACTGCTTCAAAAGATTTATTTTCAACTGAATACTTTGTAGAAATAAAGCTAGCCTGTTCTTGATTGACATCAGAAATGCAATACAAACAACCTAGTTCGTGGAAGTTTCTGACAAGGTTCTGACCCCAATAGCCGCAGCCAACGACAGCAATATTTTTTAACATCTTTGTAAGTATATCTAAAATCTAAAAACTTCAAAGCCCCATTCTTGCAACTCATTTTTATCAAAGATCGCTTTGATATCGGCAATGACTGCATTTTCATTTTTGCAAATATTCATTAAATCTTTGGGTTTCATACCTCTATATTCATTGTGTCCTACTGCTACCAAAAGAGAATCAACGTCCTCAATCTTATTTATTTCTACAAGCGATATTCCATATTCTCTTTTAACTTCTTCTGGATCTGCCCATGGATCAGATACAACTACATTCAAGCTCCATCTTTTTAGCTCATTGATTATATCTAAAACTTTACTATTCCTAATATCAGGACAATTTTCTTTAAAAGTGATCCCCATGACGCAAACTGTTGAGTTTTTGATACTAAACCCATTACTAATCATAAGCCTTATTAAGCTTTGAGCAGCATGAACGGCCATAGAATCATTTATTTTTCTTCCTGCTAAAATAACTTCAGGATGATACCCAACCTCTTCTGCTTTGTGTGTTAGATAATAAGGATCAACTCCTATACAGTGGCCCCCCACTATTCCCGGTTTGAATTCAAGAAAGTTCCATTTTGTACCTGCAGCTTTGAGCACCTCTGAAGTATCAATGTCTAGTTTTTCAAAAATTATGGAAAGTTCATTAACAAAAGCAATGTTGAGGTCTCTTTGTGAGTTCTCAATTACTTTTGCTGCTTCAGCTACCTTGATACTTGATGCAGGAAATGTTCCGGCAGTTATCACTTCATTATAAATTTCATCAATTAAATCTGCTGATTCTTTAGAGGAGCCACTTGTTATCTTTACAATTTTTGAGACTGTATTAACCTTGTCACCAGGCACAATTCTCTCAGGACTATAGCCACAGTAAAAATCCTCATTAAGCTCAAGTCCAGATACTTTTTCTAAAATAGGTGCACAAAATTCTTCAGTGCACCCGGGATATACAGTTGACTCATAGATTACTATATTATCTTTTTTTAGATATGTGCCGACGCACTCACTTGCTTTCCTCAAAGGCTCAAGCACGGGCCTATTAACATCATCAATAGGTGTAGGAACAGTAATTATAAAAATATCTGTACCTTTTAGGATCGACGGTTCAAATGAAAATAATAAATTTTTTGAGGATTTAATATTCTCACTTGAGACTTCATTTGTGCTGTCATAATGGTTGTTTAATTCATTAATTCTTTCTTTATTTATATCGTATCCAACAGTGTTGAATTTTTTTCCAAATTCTACTGATAATGGAAGGCCAACATACCCCATTCCAATAATCGCTATTTTAAGTTCTTGCAAACCTTTAGTTTTCATATTTTTGCCTTCTCGATAAATAATCAATACAAAATAAAACAACTAAGAGAATATTTGAAAGAATAAAAACTAATAAAGATAAAAATAATTTTCTTGGAGCGACCGGCTTAAATGATATTGAAGGTGAGTCAATAACAACCAAAACAAAATCATCTTGAACAGAAGCAAGCATCCTTTTTTCAACTTCCTGTGAAAGCCTTGCATTGAGATTATCCAAAATACTTAAAGTTTTATCATTAATAATAAGATCTTGAAGATGCTTTATTGATTTCTGAGAAAGTTGTAAAGTCCTTTGTTTTGTTGTCTCATTTACCTGAAATATGATTCTTTCGAGAGATTTCATAGAAAAAGTTGGTGATTTTGATACTACTTCAATTGAAACTAGGCCAGAATCATCATCAATGGAGATTGATAAAAAATCACTAGTATAGAAGTCATGAGACTCTCTTAGAAATTTATTAATTATCCTATCTTCATAAATTTGACTATTCAGCAAGTTATCCTTCAAAAGGGGATAATTTAATCTTATATCTTCACCATCTTTATAGTTATCCAGAAAATAATCATAAAAATCTACCGATTCGCTGAGCAACTCATGAAAAAAATCTCTAGATTTCATTGTTTCAATAACTTCATACAAAGAAATGCCTCCACTGTCAGATTGTGAGCCAATATTTATACCAGCGATTGCTGCTATAGACCCAATATTTTCATTTTGCTGAACTACGACTGACGAGTTTTGTGCAAGAAGTGCTTTAGAGACGTATTTATTAGGAAAAGCAAAAGATAATACGTATGTAGAGATAAGTAAAAAAAAGGGTATTGTTAAAAAAATAAATTTTCTTTTCGATAGAATTCTAATTAGAGCCTTAAAATCAATAGTATTCTCTTCTTCCATGTCCTCTTAAACCAATGGTGCCCGGAGCCGGACTTGAACCGGCACGATATTGCTATCGAGGGATTTTAAATCCCTTGTGTCTACCAATTCCACCACCCGGGCTATCTAGTTATCTCCTTTAAAATTAATATTTTGTTCAATTTCCCTATTCGTTCTTTCATTATACTTTGCTCTAATCTTATTGTTAGTATTAATTGCGGTTTTTAAAACATTTAGGTTGGCATTATTTTTTTCTGAATATAATGAGAATGCTTTTGAGTCTTTTGGCAAACATGCTCCACCGAAACCAAACCTGCCATCATGGCCTGGAACTTGCATATGTGAATCCCCCATCCTTTTATCTAATGAAATCATTTCTATAAAATTTTCCCAGTTATCCTGGCTACCTGATTCAACAAAAAGATTATGAAGCTCATTAAAGAAAGAGACCTTTGTAGACAGAAATGAATTTATTGTGTATTTAACCAATGATGCAGTTATCTTGTCTGTAAAAAAATATTCTTTTGAGAGGCATTTAGTGTGATTTGTATAAAAATCAGCAAGAACTTTGCACTTTTCTTTTTCTCCTCCAAAAATCATAAGAGGGGAATTGATAAAGTCATCTTTAGCATGTTTTTCTCT
>MDTG01082371.1_pt1 | contig 21506 bp, 13 predicted proteins | sample 811421 | NCBI WGS metagenome assembly MDTG01 (sample SAMN05326645, study PRJNA326480) | marine metagenome | isolation source: seawater | place: Pacific Ocean: South East | collected 2011 | reverse complement strand
TTTGCCTTTATCAAGTTCTTCGAATGAAGACGATCCGATAACCGGTTTCCGGATCGATATCATGAATACTCATTCTCTCCCTCCGCACAGGAGTGCTTCTCTCGTTGTCCTTCTGGTACTCGCCCTTCTTCCGTCGCAGGTAGGGGCAGAAAAAAACTGGAACCAGTTTCGGGGGCCCACGGGGAGAGGACACTCCACGGAAGAAAAGGTGCCGCTCAGATGGTCTTCCAAGTCCGTGCGCTGGAAGACTCCGCTGAAGGGAAAGGGGCAGTCCTCGGTGGTCAACTGGGGTGATCGACTTTTCGTGACCGGGGCATCCGTCGATGGGAAAGAACGTTACGTGTCCTGCCTGGATGCGGATACGGGCAGGCTCCGATGGGAGAAGTTGGTGAAGTGTGCCTTTCCGGAAAAGCCCCATCGCATGAACAGTTACGCTACCCCGACATGCGCTACGGATGGCGAGCGGGTGGTAGCATTCTTTGGCCCCGCGGGGCTGCATTGTTACGATCTTGAGGGAAACATCCAGTGGTCGAGAGAGTTCGGGGACTTTCCGGGGCCATGGGGAGTAGCTGCTTCCCCGATGATAGTGGGCAGTATGGTAGTCCAGAACTGCGATGCGGAGGGAGCGTCCTCTCTGGTAGCACTGGACCTCGCTACCGGAGAGCCCATCTGGCAGACGAAGCGGGATGAGAAACCACGTGGGGGCTGGAGTACTCCCATCCTTATTGAAACGGGGGGGAACAAGGAGCTTGTCCTGAACGGCGAGCGAGGGGTCCGGGGTTATGACCCTCAGACGGGCAGGGAGCTCTGGTTCTGCCGCGGTTTCAATGGAAGGGGTTCACCCATTCCCGATTTTGCCAATGGCCTGCTATTTGTTGTGAATGGCAAGCCGGGAGATATTTATGCGGTCCGGCCAGGTGGATCGGGAGACGTGACAAAGTCACACATGGCCTGGCATGCCCCGCGTCGAGGTGGCCGGGACCTCCCCTCCCCGGCGGTGGTGGGTGACTTTGTAACGGTTGTTTCTATGTCGGGACTTGCCACGTGCTACAGTGCCCGGTCAGGTAAGGCCCACTGGCAGGAGCACCTGGGCCTGAAGGGAGAATACGCCGGTGCGCCGCTGGTGGTGAATGGTCACCTCATGTTTCAAACGGTTTATGGCGGCAAAACAGTCGTACTCAAGCCGGGAAGGAAGTTCGAAGTAGTGGGAATCAATGACCTGGGAGCGGAGATAGACGAAGCCTTCCGCGCGACCCTCGCGCCGATTAACGGGCTGCTTTATGCCCGCTCCCACGAGATGCTGTATTGCATCGGGTCGAAGTGAGCCGGGAGGCGGGAAGAGGGTTACCTGCAAACCTGCAGGTAGGCTACAAGGTCGGCGAGATCTTCGTCGCTGAGGATCCCGTCGAGTCCGGCGGGCATGAGAGACACCGGCGAACGAAGGACACTCCTGACTGAGGTTCGAGGTATGCGAACGATGTTCTGGTCAGCCTGCCGCAGGTAGAGCGCATCGGCCGTTTCGCGATGAATGACTCCGGCGTGGGTTTTACCCTGTTTTTCAGTGAGCAGGTAGGTCTCGAAACCATTCACCACCGTAGCACTGGGATAAACGATAGCCTCAAGTAGATCTTTTGCGCTGCGAATGGATCCAATCTTGCTCAGGTTGGGTCCAAGCGTGCCGCCACTGTTATCGACAGCGTGGCATTGGGAGCAGGTGGAACGGTTGGCATGGAAGAGGGCGCGGCCGCGGGAGGCGTTTCCCTGCCCGACTGCAGCCAGAAGGGCGGTAAGGCGTTCCCTGCGTTGTGCGTCGTTGCCAGCTTTGTCATCGGCAAGGCGGACAAAGAGACGATGAGCCTGCGGGTAGGTGGCGGGGAAGGACTTGGAGACGGCAGCCAGCTGTTTCTCGCTGAGGCCCTTGCGTCCGGGACTGTTCTGTAAGGCTTCTCCGAGAGCTACACCGAGGCCGTTGAATTCTGGAGCCGACCACTGCTTGTCGTCAAGGTGCTCAAAGGGCTTCAGCAGGAAGGCAAGGTGCATGGGCGTTGAAGTCTCTACCAGCTCGAGCAGGGTGTCACATTGTCGGTTACGGGGTGGCTTGAGAGTGAGGTGGCTCAGGGCGCGAGCCGCCCGCAGGGCAAGGGCGGGAGAGGTGCCGGGTTCGTGGAGGTGCCTTGCGGCAACTTGAACCTGACTTTCAGTGAGCCTCCCCCCCTGTGCCGAAATTGCCTCCAGGGCGAAAACGCGGATGAGCGGTTCCTCGTCCGGGTTCGTGGCGATGGTTTCAATGGCTTTGCGGAAGCGCTGGTAAGCGCCCAAACTCACCACCAGTTTCGCAGCCGCGGCGCGTAGTTCCCGTGAGCTTCCTTCCAGAAGATTCACTACGCCGGACGCGCTTGGCTCGGGGAGGGCGTCAAGATATCCGAGAGTGTGCAGGATCAGAAGTTTACCCGCCGGAGGAACCGACGGCTTCCGGAGCTGGTGGCCGAGGAGGAGATGAAAGTCCTTGTCGACGGGATAACTCATCATGATCTCCTCCGCCAGGGTGGCTGAGTCGAGGGACAGGTCGTCTTCCGTGAGAAGGGACTGGAAGAGATCGAAGACGGGTTCCTTCCATTCCGGGCGCGTAGCTACGATGCGCCGCGCTTCATTGCGTAGAATCGGGATGGGGGAGCGAAGACATGGGACAATGACTTCAAGGTCGAGGGAGCTGGGGTCGATCTGCTCCATCACCCGGAGGGCGGTTGCCCGCTTGAACGGTTCGGGACTCCTGAGCTGGGGCCGACAGGCGGTGGAATCGCCAATTTCGATCAGGGCGAGGCGGACAGCGTGCTGGAAGGCGGGTTCGGAGTCGGGCCGCAAGGAGCGGAAGAGAGGGTCCACTGCTTGCCTGCTACCGATCCGGCCGAGGGCGGTGGCGACCGCTCTTCGGACAGCGGGATCCGGGTCTGCCAGAGTAGTGGAAAGTGAATCCGTAGCCCCCTCAGAACGGAGTTCTCCGAGGGAGCGCGCGGCTGCCTGACGCACCTCGGGATCGGGATCACGAAGGCAGGGCTCGAGCGCTCCCGTAAGGTTCTGAACCTTCAATTGTGAGAGGGCAAAAACGGCCCGGCGGCGAACGTCGGGGTTCCTGCTCGTCCCCGGTGCGCAGGCCCGGGCGAGAGGGGCGAGGGCGGCTTTCCCCTTGGTGACCAGGCGGGCTTCCGCCCGGTCGCGCACGGTGGGGCGGGAGTCTGCCAGCAATTCGATTAGCTCAGGGGCGGAGAGGGTGGACCAGTTTATCATGGCCCCCCGGGGATCAGGATGGGAAAGTCCTTTCTTGCGACGGATGCGGTAGACTGCTCCGTAGACTTCTGGCTTGGCCGCCTTGGAGTGCGGGCATCCCCAGCTTAGCCAGCCACCGGTGTCGAGAAGTAAGAGACTTCCGTCGGCATCCTCAAGAATATCAGCCGGGTGAAAATCACGACTGGTGGAGGTGACAAAATCTGCGTCCTCTGCGCTGAAGGTGGCTCCATCAGCCGTAAGTCTTATATGTCGGACGCAGCTGGAGTTGAAGTGGCAGGCGAATAGAGTATCGCGGTAGCTCGGTCCGAACTGAGTGCCGCGGTAGCGCATGAGGCCTGCCGGTGCGACCTGCCCCCAGCGGATGGTAGCGGGCACGCGGAACCCGGTCAGAGGCAGCAGGGGTGCCCCGTAGATCCGTTGGGTGAGTCCGCGGGGGAACCAGTGAATGAGAGCATCGTGGCGCTTCCCCCCGAAGCTGTCATATATCGCAGCGGTGGAGAGTGCCTCACCGCTCCTCGTAAAGACGACATCAACCGGGTTGATGGGTCCCTGCCCGTCAATCCGGACATCGCTCCCATCAGGGAGGCAGGAAAAGATCCCTCCTGCCCGGCTGTGCCCGGTCCTGCTTCCGTCCGTGCCGGTGAACTGATATCCGAAGTGTCCACCGCTGAAATAGAGGCGCCCGTTAGGACCTAGGTAGGGTCCGTGCTGGTTAGCCCGGCCGTCAAATTCCATTTCCCCGAGGATTTTATCGCGTCTGTCAGCTATTCCGTCGTCGTCGGTGTCTTCAAATCGCCAGAGGTAGGGAGCAGAAATGATATACAGGGCGCCATCGTGCCAGAGACCACCCTCCGGCATGGTCATTTTGTCGGCAAAGATCGTACTTTTGTCGAAAACCCCGTCGCCATCGGTATCAGTAAGGCGCCGAACGAAACGCGGTAGTTCTTTTTCGATTTCCCGTCTGGTGGTCAGGTTGCGCCCGTCGCTCTCCGCCACGTAGAGTCGGCCCTGATCGTCCAGACAGGCCATCATGGGATATTTGAGAAGGGGAGGAGCAGCGGCGATGGTAATTTCGAATCCACCCCGCACTTGGAAGGGAGGGGGCTGGAAGGCCGGGGCTGCCCAGGCTGTTCCAGCCAGGCAGGAGAGGGCCAGGATTGAGGACGCAGGGGCGCCCGGAGATATGGTTCTCTTCCGCTTGCGTGGGCAGAGAGCGGGTGATAGGGCCTTCATGAACCGGAACGGGGGATCACTGCACCGGGGATCTTTCTACTTGTCAACCTACCAGCCTATCATGCCTACATACCCACTCCAAGAGATGACTCGCCGATTCGGCCTCACCACCCTCTGCATTTTTGTGCTGGCCGGCGCTGGCGCGGACGCGAAACCCCTGACTGCCGCTGCTCTCCCCGCGGAAGGGGACCTGGCTCCGCACGTGGGCAAGGCAGGACTGGAACTCGTTCAGGTCTTCAAGCGGGAGCGATTCCCCAATATCGTGGTTGCCGTGGATGGCACACTGGTTGCCACTTTCGGGACGGGGAGCGTGCGGGCGCGGCGCAGTAGTGATGGTGGAGCTACCTGGGGTGATGAGATCACTATTTCCAAACCGGGCTTTCAGTGTGGGGGTCTTACCGTAAACGAAGGTAACGGAGATATTTTCGCCTTTGTGGAGGACCGTCACCCACCCGCTCCACTCAAGGTGTTCAAAAGTACGGACCATGGAAAAACCTGGAGCGAGGTAAAGACAGTCATCAAGCCCGATTCGCTTGGTAACATGCCCTCCATGCATATGAATGACCGGGGGATCACTCTCAGGCACGGCGCACACAAGGGCAGGATCATACGGCCCTCCCGGTGGTATGCAGGCCAGAACGCGCGGGGAAAATGGCCCGAACATTACACGAATGCGATTTACAGCGACGATGGCGGGAAAACGTGGGAAACAAGCGACCCGTTCCCTGCCAAGGGCACGGGTGAAGCGACCATCGCAGAACTGAGCGACGGAACAGTGTATTACAACTCGCGCCGGCATTGGGCACAGGAGGGGGCTGACCCTCGTCGGCGCTGGACGGCCATCAGCAAGAATGGGGGAAAGACCTGGGAAGGGCTGACTTATCTGAAGGCGCTTCCGGACGGCCCACAGAATACCAACTACGGGTGTATGGCTGGTCTTGCTCGCCTGAACGTCAGGGGCCGCGATATTATCCTCTACAGCAATTGCGACAGCCCGGCCGGTCGCAAGCTGGGCACGGTGTGGGCCAGTTTTGACGGTGGAAAAACCTGGCCGGTCAAGCGGCTCATTTTCGAAGGAGCCTTTGCCTACTCATCCATGACCTCGGGACGTCCCGGGACGAAGACGGAAGGGATGGCCTACGTGCACTTCGAAGGTGGTCCGAAGGGGGGTTCAACGGTGGCTCGCTTCAACTTGAGCTGGGTGCTGGAAGGAAAGGAGACCGGCGATGGGACGGTTCCAGGCTGGGTAAGGGAAAAGTAGAAAGCCTTGCCGAAACCGGGGGAAGGCTGCCGCTCTGGTATCCCGACCGGGGCGGAGTCAGGTAGAGAACGAGGCCCTCTACCCCGAGGGGATACCCTGAGCGGGGTGGGGTGCCGGAAGAGCAGGCGCCATTGACCTCTGGCCCTGCTTCGGACAGCATGTCAGGCAGTAGGTCATGAAAGTCCCGCTCGTAGTGGTTTCGGTGGTCCCGTTTCTCTTCTCGCTGTTGCTGGCGATGGAGTATCCGCTTTATCATCCCAAGCTGGAGAATAGCAAAAACGGGGCTCACCACGATTTTCCGCTGGGGGTTCTTTCTGCTACCGGGCGCCTTACGGATGGCGAGCGGGAGATCCTCATCATGGATGTGGGGGGCAACGGGCCAGCAGAAATCGGAGGACTAAGGGTCGGAGATCGAATTGTGGCTGGTGGCCGGGATTCCGCTCCCTACTCCAGCAGGACGGAGACGGGAGTGTCGGGGCCACAGAGAGAGCTTGCGGTCGCCCTCGCGCTGGCCTGTAAAGCCAAACCACCGGTTCTGGTGCTGGAAGTCCGCCGGAGAGCGAAGCTGACTAAGTTACAAATTCGGTTGCCAGCAGGCATACCCGGAAAAGAAAAGTTACTGGCTGGGATTGCCGATCACCTTCTTGCGACACAGCAGGAGAGCGGTCGCTGGCAACCGGGAGTGGGCGGTGATGCTGATGTCTACACGTCGGCTTTCGGTGCCCTGGCACTTCTTGCTGCAGATAAGAGCAGGTATCTCCCTGGCATCCGCTCAGCGATTTCGTTCCTTAACCAGAAGAGTACATCCTCAATCGAACCCGGAAACCCCCGGCGCGGGCCCAAGAACTGGCAGGCGGCCACTACTGCGATTCTTCTGGCGGAATACCAGCTCGCGACCGGAGACAGTAAGTTCAGGACGGAGTTGGAAGCCAACTGTGACCTGCTGGCAGCAAGGGTCTCGTCGAAGGGCACAATGGGACACCACTTTGAAATTCCCTATAACGGAGGGGGCCTGGTAGTGATCAACGCGCAGGCACACCTGGCGTGGGCCCTGGCGCAAAAGTGCGGATACAGGATTGATGAAAAGGTCTGGGACCGGTCTTTCGGGGAGGTGCTTGCCTCAATCGACAGGAACACCGGTGCCCTCGGGTATTCCGCCCGGGCCACCTGGAGCCCGGATATTTCCGCCCGGACAGGTGCGATGGCTGCTGCCCTCGTGGTGGCGGGCCGTGAGCTGCAACTGGCGCGTCAGCTGGCCGGGGCGCTGGTGGCGCATCACGGAAGAATGCGGCATGCGCACGCGATGTCCTCGATCGGGCTGATATACGGTTTCGCCGGCATCAGGATGGGGTATCCGGAAGGGCATCCGGAGGTGCTCAGAAAGTGGAGGCCTTATCTGGAGCTGAGCCGCAACGCGGCGGGCTCGGTCGCTTACTTTGGAGGTAAGCGTAACATCGGAGGGGACGAATATCTTGGGCTAAAACCAATCGGAAACTCTATGGTGGCACTTATGCTGGCCAGCGAGCAGGGCAAGCTGCACATGCACGGAGGCAGGAAGAAAGGCTGGTTCGCAAAATGATCAAGGGAGTGATCAGGGCGGTCGGCCTCGCGGGAGTATTTTATCCAGTTCTCTTGCAGGCCCAGGACCTCCGAAAGATTGAGTATCCCACCACAGCTGACAGGACACAGCAGCGGGCCCTGTTTTTTGATCCTGAGCCTGAGCAGCCGGTGCCCCTCGTGGTGGCCCTGCACACGTGGTCGGGGGATTACAGGCAGCGCCACTACAAGGTAATCGAGAAATGGGTGAGGGAAAAGGGTTGGATCCTCATTCATCCTGACTTCCGTGGTCCGGCCCGACGACCAGAGGCGACGGGCTCAGGTCTGGTAGTAAAGGATATTATCAGCGCCGTCGACTATGCCCGGAAGACAAGTAAAGTGGACGAGAAGGCGATTTTCTGTGTGGGCGTTTCCGGGGGCGGATATCACGCGCTGGTGATGGCAGGGAAACACCCCGAACTCTGGGCCGGGGTTTCGGCTTGGGCGCCGATTTCGGATCTGAGGGCCTGGTATGAGGAATGCACCAGGGACGGGCGTCGCTACGCGAACGACGTTGTGCGGTCCTGTGGGGGAAGACCGGGTGATAGTGTGATAGTCGATGCGGAGTATGTAAGACGCTCGCCGGTCAGTTACCTGAGAAAGGCTAAGGGGAAGGTGCCCCTGCAGATTGCGACCGGAATAATGGACGGGCACGAGGGCAGTGTCCCGATCAGCCATTCGCTTCTCGCTTTCAACGAGGTTGCAGAACAGGAAGACCGTATCCCGGTGGAGACCGTCAGGATAATGACAGAGCAGGCAGAGGTTCCTGCAGGGTTGCAGACCAGCAGGCTTGACGAATCGTTCGGCAGCAAGGCTCCTCTCTTTGAAAGATCGTCAGCATCGGCGACGGTGACCATTTTCAAGGGTGGGCATGAAATAATCCAGCCCGCTGCGATTGCCTGGATGGAAAATCTCTATGCCCGGCGCCTGAAAGTCCGCTAGGTCGCGGCATGGTTCATGCAGGCGGGTAGGATTGAGCGAGGTTCCCTGAAGGGGTGAAGGCCTGAGAAGGGAGGGGTCTTGTGCAGAGGGAGACGGTGTGCTGCAGTACGCACATGCACAGAGTTGTTCTGGTCATGCTTGGTTTGTGTGGTGTTCTACCCGGGCAGAAGACAGACAAGCCGTTTGTCCAATTTCCCCCGGGAGTCCGGGCCTACCTGCACCGAGTGCAGGTAGGGGAGCAGAAGTTCATGTTCACCCCGGGAACGGATCCAGAAACGTGGCGCTCCGGGGCGCGGGCTGCGCTGGCTGAGAAAATCGGGCTGGAACGAATAAGGCGTGAACTCGAGGCCTTTCAGCCACAGGTGGTATCCGGGGAGCGCGTGGAAGTGGGAGAGAGCCATACCCGGACGCTCTGTGCGATTGAAACTGAGCCAGGGATTTCAGTGCCTTTCTATCTGCTTGTCCCCAGGAGTGCGGAAACGGGTGAACCCCTGCCTTTGATTCTCTGTCCACACGGGCATGATCGCGAGGGTCTGCATTCATACGCAGGGGTCTTTAAGGATAAGGCGCACCGGGACAAGATCCTCGAACGGGAGGGTAACATCGCTGAGCGGGCCGCGCGCAGGGGTTTCGTAGCGCTCGCTCCAGCGACCCGTGGACTGGCGGCAGAGGTGAGTGTGCCCGATCTGAAGGGGAGGCATGGGAACCGGCCCTGCCGGGCCCAGCTCATGCATTGCCTTGTTGCAGGTCGCACCCCGGTTGCAGAGCGCGTTTGGGACATGCAGTGCCTGCTGGACTGGGCTGTGAAACATCCCTTGGTCGATCCGGGACGAATCGTAATGATGGGCAACTCCGGTGGTGGAGTGCTCACTGCCTACACGGCTGCTCTCGATGAGCGTATCCGGGTTGCGGTCCCAAGTTGTTCGTTTACCTCGATGACCAGCGCAGAGGGATACATTTTTCACTGCGACTGCTGCATGGTGCCGGGGCTACGGAACTGGGGAGACTGGCCCGAGATCGGAGGTCTTGTAGCTCCGCGGCATCTTCTCCTGGTGCACGGCGCGGAAGATGGGCTTCACAATCGGTCAGACGTTGAGGCTGTGGCAGGCAAGGTGAAGACGGTATTCAAGGCTGCTGGCGTCCCGGGAAACATGGTTCTCAAGTGGGGACAGGGAGGACACCGTTTCTACCCGGCCCTGATGTGGCCTTTCGTTGATGCGGCCCTCGCCGGGCAACGGTGAGAGGTTCTGCCGGATTCGTTCCTAGGGAAGAAGGGAAGCGATCCCGCCTGCGAGGGCATGGACTGCCCGGGCCTCCTCGGCCGTAAGGGCACGATCGAAACAGGCAAACTCGTCCATCAGTCCAATATAGTGAAGACCGAGAAGGAGACGGGCCGTTTCGTTGGCCCTCCATGAGAACTTCTGATTCCAGCCGGTGAGCGTACCGTTCAGTTTGCCGTTGAGGTAGAGCTTGGCTATCGCGTCCTTCCGTCCGGAATTAAATTTTTCCCAAGTGAAGAGGACGTGGACCCATGTGTCCGGATCGAAGCTGGGATTCCGGGCAGTAAGCAGGGGGCGCTTTGACTCGGGCACATCACCACCACCCGGGTTCCAGGTCGCCTTGTCAGCGAAACAGCCGAGGCGGAAGTCCCGGGGTTTCCCTTCCTTGCTGAAGTCGACGAAGAAGGAAGCATCGTTCCAGGCACGGGTGGTGAACTGAACCGGGTCACAGTAGCCCTTGGCGAGCCCGGCCACCGGGTCACACTTGAGCCAGAAGCAGGAGGTGCCACTCCAGTCCTCTGCCCTGTAGGAGAGATTCGTGTCGGCAGCGTAGTAGATCCACGGAGAATTTGCTGCCTTGAACTCGATAGCTCCGCCGTACTTCCCGGAATCTCGTGCGAGACTACTCTTGCCGTGAGTGTGCAATCCAGGCTTGGCGATATTCCTCCCTCGGTCAATCCAGGTATAGAGGAGGGGGTCGCCCTTGGCGAAGTCAGCGTCCACGCCCTGATCGAAGGAGGAGAAAATAGTAAGAGCGGACCTGAGATCTTTCTGGTCGGCTTGGGTGCTTCCGAGAAAAACGAGGGAAAGAAGGATAGCAATGCGCACGGTGGTGTGGGGGTGGGTTCAGGTACGGCTGTGGTCTGCGAATCCCCCATTGCGCGGGAGGGATCCCTACTGACGGACAATCTTGATAGGTGTACCCTTGTTGATCCACTCGTAGAAGAAGCGAGCGGGATTTCCGCCGGTAAGATAAGGCACCCGGATACAGCCGTGCGAAGCAGGGTATTTTGGAACGTCCTTGAATCCGTGAATGAAAATATGCCCGGTGACCTGGACGCTGTAGGGCATGTAGGCGTTGTTGTATCTGCTCGAATAGTGCTTCCGGGCCTTATAGGGTCCTGCGGTGAAACTCCCGGTGGGAGTCCTTCCACGCTTTCCGGAGCTGATGTTGGTGTCGAGGACCAGGCGCGCTCCCTCCCAGGCCCGCATTCGTTGCGCCTTGAGATTAATCTCTGCCCGCTTTTCGGCGAGGACTACCCGGAAGTGGCGCCCCGAGGCGGAGACCTTGTAGCCGGAGCCGTCGTCCTCTGCTGTCACGGTAGCTCCGGCCTTGCCCAGGTCAGACAGGCTGATGAGCTTTGTCCCATCCGGGAATTTGCGCATGCTTTTGGCGGAGAGGGTCCTGCCATTGAGAGAGATCTCTCCTCGATTGTCGTCTACGAGAGGAGACCAGCTCAGTTGCCGGGTGGCCTCGCCCAACGGCAGGAAGGCCCTTTTGGAGTCCAGTGCGAAGGTTACCGCTTCGAAAGACGGTCCGCCAAGACTGTCCAGCGGTGCCGACAGCACGATGAGGCAAAGAACAAAGGAAGCGGATTTCATGGGCAGCTCACGGGCTAGTCGCCGGGCAGGCTTGCGAGCGGTAGATAAAGAGACAATCCCATTCCGCTCCCTGATGGCAAGTTGAGAGGGTGCAGGTTTTCTTCGCGATTCTCTTCTGAGAGGCTCCCTTGGAAAAGCTGAATCCAATAGGACAGCGTATTTTTTCGCCGGGGACCTTCCTTGCTGATCATTTGACCGGAATCTCAAGCTGGACCGCATTATAGTCTGGCCCCGAGACGGTGATAGTGATGGTGCTGTCCTTGACCACGTGGAGCGGGAAGGTGACGTCTCCATTTTCGTCAGAAACCTGGACGGCGTAGAGGCCGAAGCTGTCTACCAGCGAAACTATCGCGTGGGGGGCGTCCGATTCAACCACGAGACTCAGATTTCCGGCGGGTAACTCCGTCGGGGCCGACACCCTCGGCGTCCGGGGAGCGATACCACGCAGGCTCAGGGTGGGGTCGCCCAGCAGGTTCAGTTCGCACGCGCAGAGATGAAGACTGGGGGACTCCCTGGCCTCCTGGGCGAGGCCGGCTTTGACCAGCATGATTGCAGCCCCTGCGCTGACCTTGGTTCCGAGCCCGTTCTCCCAGAACTGGGTCATGGTCCTGGTTGTTCCGTCCATTTTGCCTTCCTTCACCATCAGAGGTAGATCGCGCGGGAGATCAGCGAAATGTGGTTTGCCCTCCCGGACCGGGGCGACAACTGCTACAGCGCCGCCTCCGGGTTGCCGAATGATGGCCTCGGCGATAGAGGGATCCTGTCCGCGATCGAATTGCCCGGTGAAACAGGACACTGTGGTGATAATCGGATAAGCATTTGTGTTCTTAAGGTCGGCGAGGTGCTCCGTTGTCAATCTCTCGTCCTCGTCGAGGATCCAGCAGGAATGCAGGCCGTGTCCGTGCATGTGAATCTTACTGCTTTCCCCGCTCTGGAGCAGCTTAACCCAGTTGGACGGCGTGAGTGCTTGGCCAGCCCCGGGTCCGGTGTAGAAACGACGGAGAGTCCCGCCCGGAAATGCCTTCGAGATATGATTTTCCCAGCTGGTGCGCAACTTCGGGAAGGCGTCCGGGACGGTGCACGTAAAGGTCATCGAGGTGGCAAATTTCGATTCTGGATACTTCGATTCATAGGCAATGACCTTGTCGGTGTAGGCCTTGACGTCGGCGGCAGTGCGGACCGGGATGCGTCCCAGCCCGACGTCACCGTCCGGGTAGTCGATGGCAGCGCGGTCATCTTCCCACTCGCCGTAGACTCCATCGTTATCGTCATCCCAGTCTTTCTTGCTCAGGTAATAAATATCCGTGGGAATGTGGTCGTAGTCGCCGAGAGGGCTGCGGTGAGCAGTGTCGCGATCGGGAACGACACCTTTTCCTCCGGATTCGCTGTCCCCACCCAGGATGATCCATCTTGTTCCGAGATGATCGGTATGGTTGCGGACGCAACGCCTGATTTTCTCTTGCAGGTCCTTAGCCTCGTAGCGCTCGTCAATCTGTTTGGTGCTCAGGATACGGATCGGTTTTCCGAGCTTTTTTTTCCAGGCTGCAAAAGGTTTCCAGGCCTCCACCAGCTCGGAGGAAGTTATCAGGAGAACGGTGGCAGGAGAGGGCGCAGTGAGTCCCGACATGAATTCATGCTCAGGGTGAGAAAGTCCTGTTCCGGAGACTGCCATGGTAAAGGAACAGGTGAGCAGGGAGCCGCGCGTCATGGTGTCAGGTTCTCAACAGGAGGGCGTGCTGGCGAGCGATTCCTGTGCCCAATCTTGCCTCGTGGCGATTGGCGCGGCATGCTCCCACCGTGCTGAGCGTGGAGGAACAGATCGATCTGGAGATCAGGGCCAGGGACGAGCTCCAGAAGCTTCGGCAAGAAGCGGAGACAGAAGAGGTAGATCCGCAGGCAGTCGCGGTGGACGTCGCGATAGGCAGGCTTTCGCGCCTTGACTCCATGCAAATGGAAGAGGTGCGCAAGGATGCTGCCCGGCGTCGTAATCAGCGGATTCACGAGTTGCAGGAGGCCTTGCGCAGGATGGATGAAGGCAGCTATGGACTCTGCGAGGGTTGCGGCGAGTGGATCACTTATGCCCGCTTGGAACAGCGTCCCGAGGCGGCCCTCTGTGGAGGCTGCGCCCGCTAGGCACTTATGGCCCGGAAACGCCCGTGCCCTTACGGACCCGTTGGTCCTCCCTTTTAAGCCAGGGTTCAATCAAAAAGGGGCCGAGGGGGACAAGGGCTGCAATGAAGATTTTCACACAGGTCACAGTGTTCCAACCGGCAGGTCTGCGAGCCACGTGGATCAGCAGGCAGAGAAGAATGAAGAGAGCGCCGTGGATCGTGCCGGGAAGATGGATGGCCTCGTCATTGCCCTGCATCCTCTTCAGGAAAATGGAGCAGTAAAGCAGGACGAGGAAGGAGGTTCCCTCCAGCAGTCCCACGAGGCGCAGCCTCCCAATCGCAGTATTGAGCATGAAGAACCCGGGGGAGAGCTACTTGGAAACGGGGAGTCCCGCTTTCTGCCATGCCAGTATGCCGCCATCGAGGTGGTAGATACGCTTGAACCCAAGCTCTTTCCAGGCGGCGAGGGACTGCGCACTGCGCCCGCCGCTGCGGCAGTGAACGAGATAAAGGCGGTCGCGCTCCAGCTTCGAGATCTTTTCGGAGAAGTCTTCTCCGAAGAAATCGATCAACCTCGCCCCCTCGATGTGGCCCTCCTTGAATTCACCAGCAGTCCGGATATCGATGACGGTGGGACGCTTCTTACGGTCCTGAGAGGAGAGCAGCAGCGCTGCTTTCCCTGCATCAACATGGATGACAGGACCAGTCTCGGGCGCGGCCTTCTCTGCGCGGGTCAGGGAGACCGCGAGGCAGAGAAAGAGAAGCGAAAAAAGAGGATTTTGCATCCCGCGAAAAATACCGGTCCGGCGGGGAGATGCAAGCGCCCCGGTCCGGGTTTCAGGCAGCGTTCGTTTGCAGGCTGGGATTAGCCCGGCGCCCGCCAGATCAAACGTAGGGCGTCGAGCCGGAGGCGGGAATGGGTCAGGAGAGCACTCAATTCTTCCCGCTGACTGGTCAAGGCCTCGATCTCGGAGGGGGTAATGTGGCTGTTGCGCTTGGAGAGGTCCTGCAGGCGGTCAATTTCGGAGGACAGGTAATCCCGGGAGGCTTGGGATGCGCAGGCGACCTGCGTTTTTGCCTGTCTGGCAGCGATTGCCTCTGCGGCCTTCAGCATGCCAGGAAGAATCTCTTTCCGAAAGACCTTCTGCGACACCAGCTTGCGGGGGCTGCCCGGCTCAATTTTGGCAGTGCGCAGCCCGTCGTCGTCACTGTGGTCCACACCCTTGTGATCAACGACCACCCGGTAAGGAGTGGGTGCCAAGAAGCGGTCCGCGTGTAAGCGGGAGGGGGCGAGGCACTCCAGGACAAAGTGGCACTCGAGTAGCATGGTCTTACCGCGGGCGGTTTTCCAGTGTCCAAAACTGCTGTTGCCCTGCTCCCGGGTGAGGAGCACACCGACCGCATCGCGAAAGAGAGGATGGTCGGGAGTCATAAAGGCGATGTCTTCCCGGGCGAGGGCCCCGTCACGATCGAAGGAAGCGGAGAGCCCCTCCTCCGGGAAATCCGCAAAGGCCTCGCTGAGGCGTTCGCCGGGACGGAAAACATAACTGCGCAGGGCCAGGTCCTCGATGGTGAGTCCAAGATGATCGAAGAGCCGAACGACGAACTGTTCAAACAGGGGGTCTTGGTCTGTTGCAGAGATCTCCGCGATCAGTTCTGCAGTCTTTCCGGACGTCGGCGTCCCCAGCTCGAGTAGCCGATCGTGGCCGCAGGCGAGCTCGCGCGCGACCTCCTCCCGCAGAGCTCTGGTGCGCTCGAGGAACTGTTCGAAGCTGCTGTCGTTGCGCTCAGCCTGCAGGGATCTGAGCTCCGGGCCCAAGGTCGCGAAAAGGGTGGCGGCCCCCTTGAGGGAGCACTCGAAGGCATCGAGGCCCTCATCGAACCAGCGGGCCAGGAGTTCTTCCGGGCTTCCCTCGAGGACAGGAACGTGGATGTGGATGGTCTCGGTCTGCCCGATGCGGTCGAGGCGCCCGATGCGTTGCTCGAGCAGCTCAGGATCGTCGGGAAGATCAAAAAGGACAAGATGGTGGGCGAACTGGAAATTGCGTCCCTCGGATCCGATCTCGGAACAGATCAGGATGCGCGCGCCCTCGGGTTCGGCAAACCAGGCTGCGTTGCGGTCGCGCTGGAGCAGGGTGAGACCCTCGTGAAAGAGCGCAGCCTCGACCTGGATGTGCGTAAGCAGAAGACTGCGAACCTTTTCCGCCCTCTCCATGGAATGGCAGATCAGGACAAGCTTGCGTTCAGGTTCATCGAGGAAAAAACCGGCGAGCCACTCCACCCGGGCTGCGAGGGAGTCTGCCTGCCCTGATGGGTTAGGGAGGGTAGCGAGATGTAATCTACGTTCAGGAAAGCCTGAGAGGCGGTCACGGGTATTACGGAACATCACGCGGCCGGTACCAAAGGAGTCGATCAAATCCTCAATCAATGGTGCGGCCGCTGAGTGATCCCCGGCGAGGAGGTCCTTGGCGGCGCTCTGGGCCCGGGGAGAGCTGCCAGTAACAAGCGCAAGTTCATCTGCGGAGGGAATCTCACCCCCTATCAGCCGGCCCACGAGGTTGGCGAGGGGTTCGTAGCCTTCAGCCTCAGCCTGGAAGGAAGTAAGATCTTTATAGCGATCGGGGTCGAGGAGGCGCAGCCTGGCAAAGTGGCCGGCTGGGCCCAGTTGCTGAGGGGTGGCGGTGAGAAGGAGGACTGATTTGGTGGCCCCGGCGAGGGATTCCACCAGTGAGTAGGCCGGGCTGCATTCGTCCGGCTGCCACTCGAGATGGTGAGCTTCATCAACGATCAGAAGATCGAAGCCGGCAGCTTCGGCTTGTCTGGCCCGGTCGGGGTGCCCGGCAAGGAATTCAGTGGCACAGAGAATGAGCTGGCTGTCGAGAAAGGGGTTGCCGGGCTCTTCACCAGTCTCAAGGGAAGTGCAGCGCTCCTCATCAAAGAGAGCAAACAGGAGATTGAATCGCCGCAGGAGTTCTACGAACCATTGGTGAACAAGGGGTTCAGGGACCAGAATAAGGACGCGATCAGCGCGGCCAGTGAGGTGCAGGCGATGGAGAATGAGGCAGGCTTCTATGGTCTTGCCGAGGCCTACCTCGTCGGCGAGCAGGAGTCGGGGCGAGAGGCGCCGGGCCGCCTCGTGTGCGATAGCAATCTGGTGCGGGATGAGATCGATGCGCGCTCCGGTGAAGCCCCTGGTCGTGGAGCTGAGCAGGCGGCTGTTTTGCTCAAGCGCCTGGGTGCGCAGTTCAAAGGAGCGAAGGTCGTCGCATTGGCCGGCGAGCAGGCGTTCCTCTGGCTTAATGAAACTCAGAGAGTCAAAAAGGTGTTCTTCCGGGATTTCGTGGTTCCCGGCGTGATAGACGAAGAGTCCCGCCCGCTCCTCCACTCGCTCTACCGTGAATTCGGTTGCACTCTGGTCCTTGATACGGTCGCCTTCCTTGAAGTAAACCCGGATGAGGGGGGCGGACGAAAACACGTATTGGCGCATTTCCTCGGCGGCAGGAAAGCAGATCTCAACCCGGTCTCCATCTGCGGCGATGACTATTCCGAGGCCAAGTTCCGGTTGGGATCCACTGATCCAGCGCTGGCCGGGTAGAGGGTGCTGCACGGGCGGGAGAGTGGGGGCCGCGGAGTGAGCTGGCAAGCGGTTAGCGCAGCCCGGTGGCGATTGCCTGCCGTAACCCTTGGATGGCACAATCACGTAGCAGAGAGCTACGGCTCGTCCCGGGTGACGGCGACCCGGTAGAAATTTGCGGGTGTTAGAGGATCTCCCGGCACTGCACGAACCTCGTTTTGGCCCGAACCGGGGAAGGTCAGCAGTGGAGACCACCCCTGCAGGTCGGGGCTGCGGAAAATAGTGTAGGAGAGCCCGGATATGGTGGGGAAAGAAATCAGGGCCCCAGCCGAGTTGTTCGGAATCGGAGAGACCACGATCTGGAAGCGGGAGCCGGCATCTAGGGGATCGGTATCGGTCAGGATAACTTCGGCGAGGTTGCTCTGCCCGTCCTCGTCTGCATCTTCTTCTCCATCCGGAGTTCCGTCGCGGTCACTGTCAGAAAAGTACGGATCCGTGCCGAGCCTCGCCTCTAGAGAGTCAGGGAGCCCATCCAGGTCAAAGTCTTCGAGGGCGATGATTTGAAGGTCGTCGATTGAGATTCCCGGGAGACCAGGGGAAGAAAGCTCCTGACCGGGATTGAAAGATCCCGGGGAATGTGTGGCCAGCCGAAGCCAGTCTGCCGGATCTTCTCCGAGGCCGAGGCTACCGGTCCCGGGATCGGGAACCGGACCGGATTGGGATACTGCGATGTCCGTGGAAATCATTCCCTCGGCGGGGCCGTCGGCTGCGGTAAAAGTTCCTTCGTAGGAGAGAAACTGACTGACGGTTCCGTCAACCGTGACAGCGATCCCGTCGGGTCCGTTCTGCAGGCCGGGCACAGGTTTGGAGAACAGCCGGTAGCCGGATGGACTTGTCCGGTCCAGGGAGAAACTGGTGAGGTTGTGTTGTCCGTAAAGAACACCACCGTTTCCGTTGTAGAGGTGGACCTCGATCCCGGTTATGGAACCTTCAAAGGCGGGACCCACAAGAATCTCGAGAAACTCACCGGTATCCTGCCCCTCATTATCATAGTGAAATTCATTGAGGCGGGCGAAGGAGTCCACCAGTCCCGCGGGTTGAGAGCTCCGTGAGGCGGTGAAAGCGAGTTCCATGGTTTCGCCCGGAGCGAGAGACAGGCTGCCGATCTTAGTGGACCGGGAGAGAGGACGTCCGCCGGGACTGGTTTCGTTCGTAAAAGAAGCCTCGGCCGTGAAGGTAAGTCCTGGCAGAGCGAGGTTACCGGCCCCGGTTCGGAGATGTGCGGTGATGGTATCTTCTCTCCCTGCCGTGACCGTTCGCCATTGTTCCGCCTGGTACGAAATCTGCAGGGCCGTGATAGTACGGTCCGTGGTGTTGCGGAAGGTGGCAGTAGCCGTGACGGGGGTGCTGCCGACAAGAAATCCCAATGATCCATCGGCTCCGTAGGAGTAGAGCCCGGGGACCGGGGAGTTCCCGTCATCGATTCCGCGCCAGAGACCGAAGGAGGTGGTCCAGAGAGGGTGATCCGCCAGACCGTCGAAGCCACCGAAATCCTCGGTAACTGCCACCCCGACCTGACTGATTTCGTATTGGGCGATAGTGCTATCGTTGATCCGGAGCTCGGCCGTGGCTGGGCCCAGGTTCGCTGCCGTGGCGGTGAAGGTGACAGTCCGTGGGGCGTTGGGTGTTCCGTTGGAGAGAGTCAGGACGTTGACGTTGAGAGAGCGCTCGCCGGCAAGGAAGGTGAGCGAACTTCGGGCGGGGATTGCCGCCGCGGCGTTGGAGGAGCTGAGGGAAACTTCCACTGCCTCGCCGGGTCCGGGTGCAATGGGCAGCTCTACGGTGAGAATCGCGGATCCCGGTAGGGAGTCTTCCTCTACCTCCGCAGGATTGACCTGCAGAAAGAGGCTGTCTGTCGCGGTCATATTGAAATCAGCAAAAAGCGCGAGGTGATCGGAGGCCTCCGTGCTCGTTCCTTCTGCAAGAGGGGATCCCGCCTTGGGCAGCCCATCCCGATTGTTTTGGTCGAGCCTACTGTTGTAGACCTCACTTGCATGTGGCCGGTTCACCAGGGCCGGACTGGCAAGGATGTAGTCGAGACGGCTGCTGCTCTGGGTATCTGTAGAACCGTCAAGTTGGCGGGCGTCGAGGGCCGTCAGGGCCCACGACTCAAAATAAGCGGTAGGGTCGGTAAAGTAATGCACCGGGAACGTTACATCTTCACCGAGGGTAAAAGCCCTGGGAAGTCCGCCGGGGAGGGTATCATAGGTAAAGTCCTCTCCGATGAGATTGAAGTCTCCGAGCACAATGATGTTTTCGTTGTCGGCCAAACCCCGGGAGATGAGGTAGTCGGCGGCCCGCTTCAGTTCCACGGCCCGCCGGAAGGGATCGTCAGGTTCAAGGCAGCACTTGAGGTGCAGAGTCAGGATGGTGGGATCGGCCACCGTGCCGGGGACGTCGACGACTACGGCTGGGATCTGGCGCGTTACGTCGAGGGCCCCAACCGGGGATCGAATGTTAGTGGCGGTGGTGATTGGAAAGCGGCTGAGGAATCCAGCCCGCATCCCGCGGTCGAGGACATCATCGGTGGAGGCTTCGTGCACGTGTGAATAGCCAAGGGAGGAAGCCAGACTCTCAAGGGCAGTTGGCTCGCCATCGAAGTCGGGTCGGTCAAGTTCCTGCAGGGCCACGACGTCCGCATTGATTCGCGCGAGGATGTCGAGGACGGCTTCGTGGCCGCTGCTCCCCGGGGAGCCCAGTCCGAATTCAACATTCAAAGTCGCCACCCTAAGGGGAGAAGCTGATGTAACGCAGGAGAGCGCCGCAAGCGACAGCAGGACCCGCATCCTGTGCAGGGGGTGGAAACGCAGGTAGCTCGGAACGGAGAGAGACATGAGGGGGCTCCCTGTTATACCCTAGAACGAGGATGATGTCGAATAGACGAACCCGTTGCCACCCTTCGAGAGGCTGGAGGCGGCCCCGGGAAGAATTCCACTCGACCGGGAGCATCCTCTTGGGGTGGTGTTATCGAGCCGGTTGAAGAACATTCGTTTTTTTCCATGGTGAGGTAATTTTGGAAGGATCCCACTTCCTGTGTCACCCGGCCAGGAACTATAAGACAGGCAGTGAAGCATACCAATCACCAGGAGGAGTCTCCAGGGGTCTCTGGTAAACCGTGTGTAGTTAGTCCGGTTGAATCCCAAGGAAGTTCCTTGAAGTTGCAGCCGGGGCGTGGGGCTGTTCTTCTTCCAAGGTGATTGGAGATCTCATCGCCTTCGCAGGAATCATGGCTCTCGGGCAGTTCAGCCCAGGGCCTGATATGTTGCTGCTTACCAGGGCCTCCCTCGCCGAGGGGCTGGCAGCGGGCTGGTGGATGAGTCTCGGGATCGCCACCGGCCTGTGTGTTCACGCCACTTTCGCGGTTTTTGGGATGGCCTATCTCATGGATCAGGAGGGCTGGATCACCAATGGCTTTCGCTGGGTGGCCGCTGCCTATCTTGGCTATCTTGGGATTCGGCTGCTGCCCGCTGCGTTGTCCCGGCTTCCCAGGGGGCAGTCCACGGAAAAAGAAGAAAGGGCGAGGGGGCAATCAGCATTCATGCGCGGTTTTCTCTGCAACCTTCTTAATCCGAAGGTGGTCCTGATTTTCGCGGCGGTGGTGGCTGAGTTTGTGACAGGGGAGTATCCGTTCTGGTGGTCGCTGGTGCTATGGATCATCATCGTGGGGCAGGGGCTTATTCTCTGGATGATTTACGTCTGGCTCCTGCAGTTTCCACCTTTTCGCAGGGGTTACCAGCGGGCCGGCCCGTGGTTTGACTCGGCCTTCGGGCTCGGTCTCCTGAGCCTTGTGGTCTTTTTGCTGATCAACTAGGAAACCTATGAAAAACACCGGGGCGGGTGTTATTTTAGCGCAGCAGGCTTCCTGTGGGGGTTGTGGTTCAGCAGGCGGAGTCCTACCGGTAGGTGGGTTTCTTATGCCCCGTGAAATATTCGTTTCCGAGGTAGAAGGAATGAGGGTGGTCGGGAAGTGGTCCGGCGTCCGGAGGGCGGGGAATATTTCGTCCAATAGTGGCATCCTCCGGTTGCGTTGTGCTTATATTTACCGGAGTACCCACCTGTACCAGCGCAAAGAATTTCGGAGCAACATTCTGGTGCATGCGGAGGCACCCGAAGGTGCACGGGTAGGGTTTCATCCAGCCAGTATGAAATCCGTAGGCGGGGGTGAACTCACACCAGTAAGGCATCGGAGTTCCCTTGAAACTCCAGCCCGCAGGCTTCCGGGCAAGGTAGGTCTGCACGATGGATTTCCCATTGTAGGCGTAGCCGTGGGTGTTGGCGCGTCGCCTGTGCTGCTTGAGGTAGATCCGGAAGTTGCCACGGGGCGTGGGATTGCGAACGGTGCCCACCGAGACCGGCATGACGAGGAGCGCTTTTGATCCCTCCAGTACGTATACAGCCTGGTTCTTGAGCGAGACCTTGACCCGGACCCTGCTCGGATTGGTTGGTTTGGAGGCGGGAACGTCGTAAGCCGCATAGCGGGCAAGGCCACCACTGCCGCCCAAGGGGGTTTCGCAGGATACAAGGGCGAGGCAGAAGGCCACCACCGGAAGAAGAAGCTTTTT
>MDTG01188660.1_pt1 | contig 21509 bp, 22 predicted proteins | sample 811421 | NCBI WGS metagenome assembly MDTG01 (sample SAMN05326645, study PRJNA326480) | marine metagenome | isolation source: seawater | place: Pacific Ocean: South East | collected 2011 | reverse complement strand
CACCATTCAAAGCCTGACCACCACCAAGTTTGTGTTTGGCTTTACCAAAGCCACCGGCCCCACCCGCGCAGGACTGGCCGGTGAATACATCATTACTGTGGAGAAATAGACCGTGGCTACGTATGTAGATCAGACAACTATGTGTCTATGAGACTGTTTTTAACAGACTCACTAAAAAGCACTCTCCGATGGGGAGTGCTTTTGCGTGTTAGGATATCTCTCACTCTCAAGCCCATTTCAATTCCTACTTGGTGCGATTAGAAGCATTTGAGTACTTTAAGCAACCTTACTCCTATAAAAATTTCAATTCCTACTTGGTGCGATTAGAAGAATTCATGGCGATTTGGTTGCGGATCTGATAGCCTAATTTCAATTCCTACTTGGTGCGATTAGAAGCATAGAGAAGTCAGTAAACATGCACATTAAAAGAAGATTTCAATTCCTACTTGGTGCGATTAGAAGGCGTAGTTCTAATTTTATCTACCCATGTCTGATCATATTTCAATTCCTACTTGGTGCGATTAGAAGAGTATCTTTAGCCTATAATTATGGCAGCAAAGCCCAATTTCAATTCCTACTTGGTGCGATTAGAAGTCACCGTTATTCCCGATGCCGTAGTCGCCAACTTTATTTCAATTCCTACTTGGTGCGATTAGAAGGTCTCGCAAGCAATAGCATTAAGGTCGTCTATTGTTTTTTCAATTCCTACTTGGTGCGATTAGAAGACATGCTGAAAGTTACATCCTGACCCTGCAATCTTTTTTCAATTCCTACTTGGTGCGATTAGAAGAATGATTGATGCTTAACCCACATAGGTTCAATGCAGATTTCAATTCCTACTTGGTGCGATTAGAAGGCTCAATTTGCTCCCCTTCTTCCGCACCGAAAATCTATTTCAATTCCTACTTGGTGCGATTAGAAGTCTGTAATTGCACCACCTGGGCACTGGTAAAAGCCGATTTCAATTCCTACTTGGTGCGATTAGAAGGTTAATCTTTTCTCCTTCTTGCTTGCTGTTAACAAAATTTCAATTCCTACTTGGTGCGATTAGAAGAATGAGCTTAAATAGATAAAATAATCGCTGAAGCTTATTTCAATTCCTACTTGGTGCGATTAGAAGATTTTTTCCCCTCCTTTCTAAGCCTGCCTGTTCGGTATTTCAATTCCTACTTGGTGCGATTAGAAGGAGCTTCCGCCACCAGGGCAATTCTTTCGGATATTTATTTCAATTCCTACTTGGTGCGATTAGAAGCATTGCAGGCTGGGATTTTGATTGCTATGAAGTGCATTTCAATTCCTACTTGGTGCGATTAGAAGACATTTGTTTTTAGCACAAAGAAACACCTTCCCCCTATTTCAATTCCTACTTGGTGCGATTAGAAGCTTTGGTAGCGCTTAATAAAATCCTTCAATGGTACATTTCAATTCCTACTTGGTGCGATTAGAAGCCCTCAGAAAATCAGAAGAAAGAACTACAACTTCAGATTTCAATTCCTACTTGGTGCGATTAGAAGCGTTTTCTGTAATAGACCCAAAATTCCCAGTACCCGATTTCAATTCCTACTTGGTGCGATTAGAAGGTTAGTAAGCCCGGATCCATCTCCCGAAAATGCAGATTTCAATTCCTACTTGGTGCGATTAGAAGACCGTTCGATTGTGTGCCATACCCTATATATGCATCATTTCAATTCCTACTTGGTGCGATTAGAAGAGAAAGGGGCTTACTGGTCTGAATGAGATAAGCCTATTTCAATTCCTACTTGGTGCGATTAGAAGTTTACCTTCGTCAGAGTATCTAACATTTAACAAGATATTTCAATTCCTACTTGGTGCGATTAGAAGCCCCTGGGCACCTACTTCGGCCAATGTGGTGTATGCCATTTCAATTCCTACTTGGTGCGATTAGAAGTCTTGCTCACTCCGCTCATCTTTTCCAGGCCATTAAATTTCAATTCCTACTTGGTGCGATTAGAAGTATTCGATCAGCCATCGACCATGGACTGGCTTCGATATTTCAATTCCTACTTGGTGCGATTAGAAGGCCTTGCGTCTTTTTAAGGTCTACAACTTTACCTATATTTCAATTCCTACTTGGTGCGATTAGAAGAGTGTTAATACCTACCCATGGTTGCCCTGCTGTGAGATTTCAATTCCTACTTGGTGCGATTAGAAGTTGCTCGGGCTCATGAATGGGGAGTTTCACTTGCGCATTTCAATTCCTACTTGGTGCGATTAGAAGGAAGAATTCACTTCATTGAAAGACCACTGTTCAATATTTCAATTCCTACTTGGTGCGATTAGAAGAATTTTGGATGATCTGGGTCATTGAAACTGTTCCAAATTTCAATTCCTACTTGGTGCGATTAGAAGTTGATCAGGTATTTGAAGCCCAGAAAGGTGTGACAGATTTCAATTCCTACTTGGTGCGATTAGAAGAGGCCGAACTCTCAGACCTAAAGGATGTACTTTCAGATTTCAATTCCTACTTGGTGCGATTAGAAGTAAAAAGCTCTACAAAGACTTTGGTCTTACCAAGCATTTCAATTCCTACTTGGTGCGATTAGAAGCATCTTCATTAAACACTTCAAATACCAGCCCGGTTTATTTCAATTCCTACTTGGTGCGATTAGAAGCACATTCTTATCTGTTTCGTTGAAAATCTCTTCAAGATTTCAATTCCTACTTGGTGCGATTAGAAGTCAGTTACGCTGCCTACAAAACGGGTCGCAAAAAAGATTTCAATTCCTACTTGGTGCGATTAGAAGAAAGCCAAATTGCAGGCTGCCCGAACTGATAGAGCTATTTCAATTCCTACTTGGTGCGATTAGAAGAAAGCTGTTAGAACTGTCTGTTCTTGCCGCATTAGGATTTCAATTCCTACTTGGTGCGATTAGAAGAATAATCACCTGATCATATCCGTAATCCTGACCAAATTTCAATTCCTACTTGGTGCGATTAGAAGCATTCAATTGATGATATATCAATTGAGGTCTAAGCATATTTCAATTCCTACTTGGTGCGATTAGAAGTCTATCTATCTGGTTTTGACCGGGTGATTGAAATATATTTCAATTCCTACTTGGTGCGATTAGAAGGCGTGGGTTCGACAACGAAAATAGACCTTTTTAAACTATTTGGAAGGGTGTATGTGTTGATTTTTTGGCTAGGCTATTGTCGATCGGCAATAACCTGTTTTTGACTGGGCTTCGACAACCCCCTAATTATCTGTCTGGGCAAAGGTTAGAGGGTATTAGGGGAGGTACTGCCTAATCAAAGGGAAGGGTGTTGGCCCATCGACAACCTAAACCTTAAATAAAGTTATCCAGACGATTTTTTTCATGACCTACGATTTCCTTTTCCAACCACTTTTCATCACGACTTTTGAAAACTATGATACTATCTTCTTCGGGTTTCATGAATTTTTTGGCCTTAAAAATAAGTTCCTTCAGTTTTACTTCGGTAATCTCGCCCTCAAAAACAGAGTTCTGTATCCATATCAAATACTGCCTACAAAGCTTGAGCATTTTGGCCACCCTGCGTTCACCAATATCATATACTAATACCACATACATTTTACCACCAAATTTTAAAAGGTTCGTACTTTTCTATTTCCAATATGTGTTTGCTAAGCTTGTAGCATTCCAGTTTTACCAGGTGTTTGTAACTTACATTCTTTTTAAGGGTACGGTGGTGAATGGTTTCGTTCAGGCGGTCTTCGAATGTTTTGATGAATGTTTTTTTGCCTGCTTCCTTTAGCAGCACTTTGTTCATGTGGAAGTCGAAATCCTTCGACTGTATTTCCTTTTTGTTCAGTACCCTAAAAATGACCCTGTCTACCAAAATTGGTTTGAAGATTTCCGCAATGTCTAGCGCCAAGGAGTATCTTCTAAAGCCAGGCTCATGCAAAAAACTGATGGTTGGGTTGAGCTGGGTATGGTAAATTTGGTCGAGGCATTGGGTGTAACACATCATGTTGCCGAACGATACCAATGCGTTTACCTCATTGAGAGGAGGTTGTTTGCTGCGACCTTCCATGGCATGGTCATTCAAAATAATGTCAAAAGCTGTATAATAGGTTTGCCTGATATTACCTTCTATACCCATTAGCTCTGGTATGTTTTGGGTAGAACCAATTTTATCGCTCAAAGCATTGATCATGCCTATCTGTTGGTGTACATCTTTTTGCCTGTTGAGGTAATATCGGAGGTTTTTTAAAATGTTGAAGGCTGCTCCTTCTACCAGTTTTTTGGCCAGTAAAAGCCGTTTTTCCGGGTCTGCATAATGCAGTGTTTGGGCAATCTGTACTTTTCCGGCCAAAAGATATTCTTTGGGTTGAAAGCTGCCTGTGTAGTGTTCGTAATAGTCGAAAAAGTGCACGCTAATGCCAGCTTTACCCAGAAAATTATAGAGGGCTGAGTTGGCATCCAGACTACCGAAGCAATAAAGCTCAGATACGGCTTCCACAGGAATGTACTTTGGAGTACCTTCATTTCTCTTTTCGTCCACAGGAGTAAATTTTAACGTATGGTCTTTGCGGCTTAGCCTGCCAGGGTTGAACAGGTAGTAGGCTTTTTTCATAGGGGTTCATTGATATAACAGAAATCGTGGTAGCTGCATTTTTTGCAAATGGGCTTGTTGAGTAGGGTAGGGCATAGCGCAGAGTTCAAAAGTACAACAATATCTCTGAGCCATTGGTGGATGGTATTTTCATCTCCATTCTCCCATTCAACGGTCTGTCTTTGTCGAGACTTAGGATATTCAATTATGGCACTGGCTCCTTGAATTCCATTTTTGTGAAGCACATACAAATAGTACTTCACCTGAGCTATGTGGGCTTGTTCTACCTTATTGGACTTTTTTACCTCATGTATGATCTTATTCTTGGGGTCATAATGGTCTATTTTTACCCCATCTATTTCGAGTTCTGTGTATTTGGTGGCACGATCCTGATAGCTGCTTTCGCCAATTAGCTTACCCTCTGCCACAATTTCTGAATTGTGCTCCATGCGTATGCCGTGATGAAATAGCCAAAGCTTGCGTTGGCAGGTATGGAAGTACGCAATATGTGTGGCAGTTATGGGCATTACTGGCTTAGAATTCAAAGTCGGTTAGAAGGTTTCGATTGCTTACGCCTAGGTGGAATTCGAGAAATTCTTGTTGACCGCCAAACCAACTTAGGCCTTCGGTTTTGGCAAGTTTGGTTGGTTTGCTGCCTGTATAGATTTTCCAACTGCTATGAGGCCAATCGGCAGCGCTGTTAACAAAACCGTGATTTACCGGATTGTTGTGTATGTAGGCGATAAGGGTGGAAAAATAAGTATTGGAGTCGATTAGTTTTCGATGGAACCTTGGGATAAAAAGACTGCCTTTTCTATTGAACATTCGGTTGTAGGCCTGGGTATAGCCATTGAACAAATGAGAGAATTGGCGGCTGATCGTGTTGGATAATTCCATCCCTTCAAGGGCTTTGAACCCTTGAAGAGATGATAAAATCTCCCTTCCCCTTATTCGCACCATCAAATGCAAATGATTGGGCATAAGGCAATAGGCAAAGGTTTCAGCGATAGGGTATATATATGTGGCGTACTTTTCCAGAAAATACCGATAGTTTTCATCGGAACGGAACAGATCTTCGCTTCCATTGGCATGAGTGTAGACATGGTAAACTCGTTCTGGCTCTAATGGTATTCTATGGTCTGGCATGGTGGTGCTATTTCAATCAGACTATCAGGTTTTAAAGTTTTGATGGCCTGAGTGTATTCAAAAAAAACCTTATAGTTATCTGTTGGTTTGGGGAATCTGATGCTCATAGTCATAGTGAGACATTAGGTCAATGAGTTTTTGTTCGGCTTTTTCAAGGGCATCTGCAGTTTCGCCTTTGGTTAGGATATATCCCCCTGCTTGAAGGGTAATGAAGGTTTCAACGCCTTTTAGGTTTTCGTCTACAATTGGGTCAGCTTTTCGTGAGTCTTCCTCAGAAAGCTTAGCTCGTATACTACCTGCCACCAGATTGGCATTATCGCTGATGGCTATAGCCAATGTATCCATCAAGCTGAATGTTCTTGATTGGTTGGAAGTAATTCTCCAATTGATAATGGCATGAGCCAGGCCAGCAATCCATTTTTTTCGGAGCGATTGAGGGGCTACCAGACAAGGACCAAATACATTTTCCGATTCTACCCAGCCTTCAGCTTTAAGCTTTTCGATGGTTGCCTCAGACATTTCCGGCTCATTGGAATTGAGGCTCACTGAGAACAATCTTCTTAGGTCAATAGCAATATCAAAGACAAAAAGCCCGGTGGCTCTGTCGGCTGGATTAAGCCATTTCCTCCCGAGGCTTCTGTCGGTGTTGCCCTCAACTTTCAGCAGTTCCTCGATCTCAGTCTCTGAAAGTTCCTTACCATCAGCTCCACGAATGATTACTTTGTTGTTAGGACGGTCGCTACGATCATAAGTCCCGGCTTCTCCACCTCTGATATCAATCCCAGCTAATAGCGGGTGAAGGGCTCTCATAGCGGAAATCGATAATGGACTTCTTCTCTTGAGTGTCCTTTCACCACCCCCCTTAATTGCTTTCATCCAGCCACCAAAAAGTTGATCAGGGTAAGTAGGATCACAAGTTCCGTAAACTTCACCTTCACCTAACTTCTTCTGCTTATCAACATCAAAAAGGAAGGTGGTGGGAGACGGAGCAATATTAAGACTTTCACAAACGGATTCAAGTAAGGATCTTTTCACCTGTTGGCCACTCGAAAATGGAATGGCTCTGCCGAATTGCTGATCAAAATACGTCTTTTGACCATTTGCGACATTAAAAACTGTGTGCTCGGCTCTTTTGAGGGTGCGAATGTAAATAGTGTTCATTTTTTTAATTGGTTTTTCGTTGTAGATAGGTATAGTCAAACTTTAGAAGTGTGCTGAAATAGACAAATTCCTCATTAGTCATTAAATGGATTTCATTTTTTAATTGCTTAATGTCTTCCAGGTTTGTTTCATCTGCATCTGACACTATTGTTGTCAAGTGTTCCAAAAACTCCTTTTTGGATTTTGTCTCAAATAAATTCTTGTCAATAAGGGTAATTCTAGAGTTCCCTTTACCACCATTGCGATACGACTGAATGACCTTGGCCATTTGCATCGTATAATCTGTGATTTCTTCTTTGTTTTTAGATAACATCGCTATTAACCAGGTTTTATATGCTTGATAATTTATTACATCTTCGTCCTTTTTTATTGAGAAGGTCTTTCCTTCTTTCATGTATTTGACCAGGCTGTCTGGTCGGAGTGCTAAAAGCCCGATGCTGCCCAGTTCACAAGCTCGCTTGATGTGCATGCCGAATAGGCTTTCGAACTCTTTAGGATTAGAATATTTCCCCCCAAATAGCTGCTTGTAAACATCCTTTAGCCGTGTTCCCGACTTAAACTGAAAAGGAATGAATCCAATGGTTTTGTTGGTTTGCCCAAATCCATAGACATATCCCATCATTTCTGTTTTAGGAAATTCTTGGGATACGCTAAAGAACAGTTGAGACCAATTGACTGTGTTAACCTCTGCAAGTGAAGCATTTGCTTTAAATACTCCATTGTTTTCTAGTTCTGAAAAATCAAAGTCCTCCCTGTATTTGTCCGGATCCATAGAATAAGTTAGCCACTGGCCATTCCAGGTGTTGATTTGGTTTCCTCTTAGCTTCTCCAGCGTAGGATCATTCAGATATTTCCGGTAAATCTTCCATCCTTCATAGGTTTGGAGAGTAATTTCAGCATTGTCAAATAGAATGGTGAACCCTCCTGCTACTCCTATACCCAGGCCACTCCCTATCCATGACAGATATACTTCGTCTTCGTCAACCGGGATTGCCAGATCGCTGACCAGTCCCGATGTGCTGGCATATTCTTTAGCCTCGGAGGCTGGGAAACCCAAAGCAAAACTGGCGTCCGGCATTTCCTTCCCCGCCTTCTCGAAAAGTGCTTCAAGCTTTTCTATCCGTTCTTGCTCATTCAGCAGGTGAGGTTTTTGACCGGACTTCATTTGGACAAATGGTGAGTTTGTCACCCATTGCATGTATTTTGTATGGTTATAAAACAACTGCCAGTATTCCTCTTCAAAGAACTCCTTTGGAGAAAAGTCTTTCCCGTACTTTTCATTGTAGGCTTTCAAAAATGTTCTTCCAACTACTGATGTGATCATAGCATTTGGTTGTTTACATCAAAATTTAATTCCCTGATTAGCTTCACGTCCAATCCTGATTCGAAGCTATATGCCTTGTCTGGCACTATAAATGGCCGATTACCTTTTAGCGATTGTCGCATATTTTTTACACTGAAATACCTCGTGGGAATTTCCATATGGAGTCTGGCGCCAAAACAGGAGTCGTTGTAAGCAGCTTCATCTCCTTCGGTGATGCAAGAGACCGAATCAATATCAAGCAACTCAAAAAGGATCGACTTACTCCTGTGCGTCAACTGGTCGATACGGATACTTCCATCTGCTTTGAAAACGGCATGTTCCTCTATGTTCAAAAAATCGATCTCAGGAAACACCTGATCTATCTTCTGCTGCAAGTGCCGTTCTTTAAGTATTTCCCCATCAGGAAGTACTCCGAAAGTCCGCTTCAGTACCTCCAGATCATACGGTTTGGCTTCACGCTCACTTTCAGGAGGAGTGATGACGTAGACAGGTTTTGTTATGCCGATGGTTTCTTGAGACCGCTTGCGATTTACACGTCCAAACCGTTGGATTAACGCATCGATGGGTGCGCACTCGGTGATCATCACATCAAAGCTGATGTCCAGGCTCACCTCTACAATTTGAGTAGACACTACAATACAAGCCCTATTGCTCGTATTATATTGTCCGGTCGGATTCCCCTCGTCATCCAGACCGATCAGTTCTTTTTCTTTCAGGTTTCTGTCTCCTCGCTTGAATCGGCTATGTAGTAGCAAAATATCTGTATCCGGATATTGCTCAGTGAGTGACCGGTAAACATCCTGAGCATTCGCAACCAGATTACATACCACCAGTACTTTTTCGTGCCTGTCAATTGCCTTTTCAATGATCGGCCTGGCCTCATCAAATGCTTGCAATTTGTGGACGGTGTGTCTGTCAAACTGATCCATTTCTTCATCTGAAAGTTTCACCTCACATACATCATCACCTAACAGGTCTAGGATTTTCGCATACAAAGAAGTTGGCATAGTAGCCGTGCCAATATGGATTCGGCAGTCAATAGACCTAAGGATTTCTACCAGTTTCAACACAATAGCCTGGGAAACACCTGTATAGGTATGGATTTCATCCAGAATAATATCACAGCCCTTTAGATCAAGAAGAAGGGCTTCATAGCCTTTCATACCAAAAGCAATAGCGGCTAGTTGATGCGGGGTTAGTATCTTGATTGAGGAACCGAACATAGATTGTAACACAGACTCTTCCTCTGAGCCTTTTCGTTTTACTATGCTGGAAGAAGCATGAAGTATACGTATGTCTAAATCGGGATTCGTATCCCTTAAATCTTTTGCTAGGCGCTTGTACATGGCGTTTATGGATGCCTGAAATGGGAGCGTATAAAAAACTCTGCCTTGTGTGCGTTTGAATAAAAAGTCTGTTTTACCTGCTCCAGTACAAGCTACTACTATGGTGTGCTTTTTATCTGAATGGGTTTTTTTTTCTGATAACGGATAAAGCTTGTGGGTACGGTTGAAAAAGCCAAGGTCTGGGATTCTAAAAGCATTACTGAGGTGCTTTTCTGTATCATTGATAAGGGCAGAGGCAAAATGATCAGCTCCCATCAAAACACCACGCCATTCTGAATATCCCCGTTCTTTGGTCTTTCTCTTACAGAACCGGATACTCTGTGTAAGGTTATCTCTGGCTGTTTCCTCGTTAAAAGGGGAGCAAATTATTCCCAGTTCATTTAGCAAACTAAAAGCCCTCGGACTCCACTCATCCCATTTCCCAATGTGAAAGTCTTCGTAATCATATCCTTTTTCCAGATCAAGAAGCCCTTTGTCCCCTGCATCATTTCTGACTGATTTATGATGCCCTACTACCATTTCAATTAAAGCCTCATATTCAGCTTCGGGGAAAACGGATAAAAAGAGGAGGGAAGTTATTTCATGACGAAACGTGTTACCATTACTATCCCTTTCCTTCAACCGTTTTTGGAAGCGCGGATGAGCCTTTCCAATGTCATGCAACACAGCACCTTTAAAAGCCAACTGGTCATCCATGTTCAAATGACGGGCAAAGACCTGGGCCGCACTGGCTACATGCAGTAGATGATCTTTCAAAGGAGTCCATTCCGGGGCAGATTTGGCAAAGAGTTGATCCATTAGTAAGCATTTACAGGTTGGCCTACTACTCTTATCCACCCATACATTGGCTGCTGGGTTACCCGATGATACCCAACCAAAAATGACTTCTCATTTTTTTCAAAGACCAATTCGTAACCAGGGAAAAGCTCCTCATTAACTTCAAATTCTTGCTTTGTTGCCTCAATTATTTCCTCTGGAAATATTAAATCCTCATTTCGACATAGGCATACGTGTTGTGAATGAGCTATTTGTGCTTCTTCCATTGTCTTAAATGCCAGATGTAGCACAGGGTTTTGAAGAAGACCCCTAATTAATATAGCGGTTGGTCTTTTAAAATGAAACTGTGAGCCTTTTCGAGTTGAGTTCCATCCCCTGGTTTGAATAACTTCTTGTTGATTTGTAATTTGATCGTAGTAGAGTCTATGTCCAACGATTTTTTGTATACCATTGGAATTCAATAATTTGGGGAAAAGCTTCTTCTCTATCCCTTCGACTATTGAAGGTGTTAAGAACTGTTGACTAAAGGTTTCGATATCCCTAACGGCAGTCCAAGGCTTAATGAAACCAAATGGGCCTGAATATTTTACAATATGGTAGTTCATTCTTTTAAATTTTCTAACCTCCAAGGTTCTTAAGACCTTAGAGAGCTTTTGTGTGTGATTGTTCAGTTTAAAGCACCAAATCCAATACCCGTACTATGCCCAACCCCCACATTCCAGACAAAGGCAATTTGTTCTGGTGAACCTTTTACCATCACTGGACATATACTTGCTCTGTTTCCGATGCCCTTGTAATTAATCAATTTGGTATGGGCCGATCGATAGTCGGGATCAAATGAAATAGACATTCCTGTCGGGTCTATTCCTGCAATATCCATTTTCCTTTGCATGGATCGTGTAAGTACCTCATTGGCTTCTGGGTCGTTATAAAGACAATGCTTTACACGGGTTTCTTCTTTGACCTTGATCAAGATAGGGCTTGCTACCGAAAAATATTCCTCATCTCTATCAAACACAGGCGTATCTTGTATTCTGATCTCTTTCACCAGCATTCCGGCAAATAATTCGGGCTGACCCATTGCGCCTTTCACGATTTGTTTAGCCAACCCTTCATCATGAGCACTGATGAAAAAACTGGCTCCCTTTGAAAAGCAAAGCCCGCCATTTTCCTGCTTTCCCCCTTGTAACCAAGAAAATGAGTAAAGAGATGTAGTTCCGTGTATTGCATTATTAGTTCCAAGCCATTTATGGATGGTTCCTACTAATAGGGGCAAGTGGTCAAAAGAGACGTGATTGTAATTAGCTGAGGTGGTTATTAATATTCTCATATCCCTAATATAAGGTATTATTGAATTTATTAACTATCTTTAGCAAAGAAATCGTACTTATTAAGAGAATTGAAACAATATCAGGTAGTATTGACGAAGTCAAATTAAAATCGAACCCTTGAGTAGGGAATAAAAAACAATAACCATACATAAGAACTGTTATGAAGTTTGAATATGACCATAGAAACCTTAGCCTGTCGCTTTTACACCAAATTGGTATCCGCTCTACAAGGGAATTGGAAGAGGTGATAGAGTGGGAGTATTCGTATTGTGAAATTGCTGAGTACTTCTTAGGGTTTCCTGTGTATCTATTTTCAGGACTAACTAAGGAGTGTAAGGGAATAGAGATTGCAGTTACGTTTGACCGTTTTGGGAAGTTTGTAACTCTCGATGCAAAAGTTGCCGATCGAAATAAATTGTATTTTCTCCTCAAATAATTTATCAGTCGATTTTGTTCGATTGAAGTAATGTGTTTTGACTTCGAATAAGTATCTTTGAATATGCCTGATATAAATAGCACATTCATTTCTCCTGATTTTAAGAACCCATTTACAGGGCCTGAAAGAGAAAAGGTTTGGCAAGAACTCAAGGAAAATGCGACTCCCATTTCGAGGGATAAGGTTCTGAGAAGGGCCGAAGAACTTCGAAAAAAATCCATTAAACGATAATTACTTTGTCTTTCCATATTTTGAGTTTCTCTTGATTTCTCTCATCATTTGTTACTCTAACTCTCTACACAGTATTTCTCTAGAGATTTTAATGTTTTCTGATAGCTTTCTTCGTTCACCTCTACACAACCAAAGCCTTGGCTATTTAAATGGCCAAAACCGGCATGGTAGCCAATTTCGTGGAGGTAGGTAGGCATGGTTAGTTCAAAGTCGAAGATATAAGCAATCATTTTGGTCGCCTCTGGGGTAAAGGCCTTGAGTGTTACCCCGTTTTTCTTGATTTCGCCTTTGGTCTTGAAAGCAATTTCTGCATGGTCTTCCCATAGTAAGCTGGTATTAACCGTGGTGGTGAATGCGCGTGCTTTGTTGAGCAGGTTACTGATTAGTATTTTAGCAAACTCTTGGTGGGTAGGCGACAGATAATCTTCTCCACCAGTAATCCTTTTTCTTTTCAATAGTACAGGAGAGATACAGGTGTAATGCATGGTTTCTGAGAAATAGGCTGGGGCTTGCGCTTCAACCAGTCGAATGGTATAGTGTGCTCCTGATATTTTGTCTCCTATATATAGGCTGGCTTTTAAGAATACGCCTTTAATAAATTCTTCGGCTGCTTTATCAATTAAAAAAGAAACAGTCAGCGTGGCATTTAGCCCAACATGTTCAATTCGGCCATTCTCTTTATGGATTTTATAGCCTTCAAAATTGAGCCTGGAAAAGGTGAAAAGCCTAAAGGGTTTATTGTCTACAACATATCCGGTGTTATGCAGATATCTTGCAAAGTTGGAGTCGCCCTGATCTATAATCCTATAGATGGCTGCCGACAGCTCGTATTGGTAGTTGATAGGTATAAAACCTGGCTTGCTGGTTCTTTCCAGAAGTAATCTAAATCTCATTGTTTAATAAGTATAATAAATACGCTCCGGGAAGGGGTAGTGTGTGTATACAGGAGTTTAAGATGATTGAATTGAATATAAATAAAAATACCTAAATCTTGGTATTTATAAAGGTGCATAGAAATAAAAAGAGGGCAATCTATAGATTGCCCTCTTTCTGTTCTGAATGATTGAGTTACTTCAGATGTTTAGGTTGATTCAATTTTAAACATCTTTTGGCAACTGTTCAATACCCTAAATGGGGGTGAAGTGTTAATAGCAAGGGTTTTTGCCATTGCTTAACGAAACTTTGTATGCCAACAGCAAAATGATGGCTGCACAAAATTTGAAAATAAATTAGCAGTATTCCTCGAATACATCGGCCAGGTGGTTGCCTATAACTTCGGCCGACCTTCCTTCGATGTGATGTCTTTCTACCATGTGTACCAATTCACCATCTTTGAAAAGCACCACTGAAGGTGAAGAAGGTGGATAAGGTAAGTGGTATTCTCTAACCTTAGCGGTGGCTTCAATATCGCCTCCGGCAAAAACGGTCATTAAATGGTCAGGCTTCTTATCGGCCAGCTTAAGGCCCATTTTTACTCCCGGACGGGCGGTTCCTGCGGCACAACCACAAACTGAGTTAATGACGATGAGCGTGGTGCCTTTGTGGTCTTTGAAATGCTCTTCAACAGCTTCTGCTGTTTTTAGCTCGGTAAAGCCTGCATCGGTTAGCTCTTGTCTAAATGGAACCAATAAATGCTCTGGATACATATCTATAAGTTTTAAAGTTCTATGTTTTAAGTTATTTGTTCATTGTTCAAAGTTCATTGTAAAGCGGCCTGAACCAGAAACTTTGAACTAATCTACATGAAGCCAAGTTCCAGCTTTGCTGCTTCAGACATCATGTCCATAGTGAAAGGAGGGTCAAAGGTGAGTTCCAGTTCAACTTCATTTACTCCTTCAATAGCTTTTACCTTTTCCTTTACCTCATCGGGCAATACTTCTGCAGCAGGGCAGGAAGGAGAGGTTAGCGTCATCAATATGTAGACGTTGTTTACCGGGTATACATTAATCTCATAGATCAACCCCAGTTCGTATACGTCCACAGGGATTTCAGGGTCATAAACAGTCTTTATTGCTGCTACAACCTCATCTCTTAATCCTTCTTTTATTGCGTCACTCATTCCTTCGTAATTTTCAATGTGTCAAATTCCAATTCAGAATTTGTTGCTTGTTGCAGAAAGAATTCGCTGAAGTTCTTCTGCTTTTTTGAGAAGATTTAATCTTGTCTTCTCAAATCCAACCTCGTTGTGAGTTGAAACCCAATTCAGCCAATAAATAGTTTCTTTGGCTTCATTTCTCGCAATCTTTAACCGAAACTTGAAATTCTTGTCTCCAAGTTTCTCATTAACCTTGATATAGTTCGCACCAATTAAGCCCGATGCTCTTATCAGGTGGTTTTGAATCGTCCTTATGGGCTCAGTCAATTGTCGAGTTTTGAACAAAACCCAAGATACCACAGGCAAAATTCAGCACTCTCAATATCTAAATCCTATGGCTTATCCATAGATGCTGCGTGTTTATCTAATCCCTGTTGGAACTTGATGCTTTACTATTGACTTTTTACTTGCGTTGCAAACGCGAGTCCGTAAATCTTCATTTGCTTGATCATTGCCCCAAGACCATTGGAGCGCTGTGTACCAATAAATCTGTTCAGACCCACTTTATCGATAAAAAACAAATCGGCATCCACAATTTCTTTAGGGCTTCGGCCAGAAAGTATTCTTACCAAAATGCTAACTAATCCCTTGGTAATAGCTGTATTGGAATCTGCCTTAAAATGAATTTTATCACCTTGCAGTTGCGCGTCAAGCCACACTTTAGACTGGCAGCCTTTCACAATGTTTTCTTCAGTCTTCTTCTCTTCTTCCAGGGGCTCAAGTGTTTCACCCAGTTCCATTACATAGCCAATGGTCATTTCCATGTCTCCATCCAGCATGGAAAATTCTTCGATTATTTCGTTCTGAACGTCTTGAATACTTTGACTCATGGCTTCAGTTTCTTGATTATGTCCTTTAGGGCACCAATGAATACATCAATTTCTTCGATGGTGTTATAAACGGAGAAAGAGGCTCTAGTAGTTCCTTCTATGCAGAATCTGTCCATCAGAGGCTGTGTACAGTGGTGTCCCGTACGTACGGCAACGCCTTTGGCGTCCATCCACATGCCCAGATCGAAATGGTGTATACCTTCGACCACAAAAGATACCACACTCACTTTATGAAGTGCTTCTCCAATAATTTTTACCCCTTCAATATTTTTGAGTTGTGAGGTAGCATAGGTGAGCAGTTGTTCTTCGTACTGAGCTATATGCTCTTTACCTACACGATTAATAAAATCGATAGCGGCTTTGAAGGCCACTACATCGGCAATGTTGGGGGTTCCGGCTTCGAACTTGTACGGGATGTCATTAAAGGTGGTCTTTTCGAAAGAAACCTCTTTGATCATTTCACCACCTCCCTGGTATGGAGGCATTTTCTCCAGCAACGACCGCTTACCATAGAGAATACCGACACCTGTGGGACCATACATTTTGTGAGCCGAAAAGGCATAAAAGTCAGCGTTGAGTTGCTGAACATCTATGGGGAGGTGAGACGATGCCTGCGCACCATCGATCAGCACCTTTGCTCCCCGGGCATGAGCCATTTCAATAATTTGTTTTACCGGGTTAATGGTACCCAACGAATTGGAGGCGTGGTTCACCGCTACCAGTCTGGTTTTGTGAGACAATAGTTGACTGAAGGCGGCTATATCTAGGTCGCCATTTTCCATTACAGGGATAGCTCTTACTTTAGCTCCTTTTTCTTGGGCTATTAGCTGCCAGGGTACAATATTGGAGTGATGCTCTAGTCCGGATACTATGATTTCGTCTCCACTCTGGAGAAACTTTCTGCCCCACGATGAGGCCACCAGGTTGATGGATTCTGTTGTGCCTTTGGTGAAAATAATTTCTTCGGCTTCATTGGCATTAATAAAAGCCTGCACCGCTTTGCGTGTGTCTTCAAAGGCCGTTGTAGAGCGCTCGGCCAAAGTATGTATGCCGCGGTGTATGTTGGCATTATCTGCTTCGTAATGATGCTTCAACGCGTTGATAACCTGAAGAGGTTTTTGGTTGGTTGCGGCATTATCGAAGTAAACCAGAGGTTTTCCGTTTACTTGTTGATGAAGTACGGGAAACTCTGCTCTTATGGCTTCTATATCGAGTTGCGTTGATACTACTGAAGTATCTGACATATTATTTCTCTAATCTGCTGGTAATGATTGCCTCTACATAGGCCTGAATGGCCTCAATTTCAAGGTTTTCTATAACATCGCTGGCAAAGGCATGCAAGAGCATGGCCATGGCTCTGTCTTTTTTAATACCGCGGGCCATCAGGTAAAAGAGGGCGTCTTTATCTAATTGACCTGTAGTACATCCATGCGAACACTTTACATCATCAGCCCATATTTCCAGCTGTGGTTTGGTGTTCACCGTAGCATCGTCTGTTAGGAGTATGTTTTTGTTAGACTGAAAGGCGTTTGTTTTTTGTGCATCTTTTCTCACAAAAATCTTTCCGTTGAAAACGCCTTTCGATTGATCGTCCATAATGCCTTTGTACAGCTCGTTGGAGAGCGCATTAGGCATGGTATGATCAACGGTGGTGTGATTGTCTACATGGGTTTTACCGGCTAACAGATACAATCCGTTCATATTGGCTTCACAACCTTCGGCATTAAGCTTAATGTCCAGATTGTTTCTAACCATGGCACCATTTAGGGCGATGGTGTTGACCGTAAATGTGCTGTCTTTGGCTTGTGTTACATGTATGTTGGATATGTGGTAGGAGGTAGGGCTATCGTTCTCAATTTTGTAGAACTTGGCATTGGCACCTGCAGCCACCTCAATCTCATTCACCACGTTGCTAAAACCGGGTTCTGCTGCAAGGGTATCCACTTTTTCGATAATGGTTACCTGAGCATTTTCTCCAACACGAATCAGGTTTTTGGCCTGAACGTCAGACGACCGCGTATTTATGAACTGAATAAAAACGGGCTTCTCTATAACTGCATTGGCCTTTATGTCAATAACAGCTCCCTCGTTGGCCAGCACGGCATTCATGGCTACAAATGCGTCTTCCGTGCATTTAGAAAGTTTGTCGAAGTGTTTTTCTGCCAATGCGCTATTGCTGGCAATAGCATTGGAAAGGGTAGAGAATGAAATACTATTCTCTTCAATTGTATCGGAAAACTGCTCTGAGAACTTTCCGTTTATGAAGGTTATGTAATAAGCCTCAAGGCCTTCGATTCTATACTTTTCAACATCCCCTTGGTTTACCTCGGTACTTTCTTCTTCCATGGAAAAGTTAATGTGCTTTTCCAGGGCCTTGGTAAGGTTGGTAAACTTATACTCTTCTGCCTTGGCATGGGGTAGCCCATTCTGAACGAGATGGTTGAGAGCTTTTTCGCGAATCTCGGCTATAGCCGTGTTGCTGGTAAGCTGCGGCCGTGATGCCTCAAACCTTTCAGAGAGTTTATCTATGATGGATTGTCCTGCGAATTTCTTCATATTTAAACTGCGGCTTCAGCTTCTTCTTTAATCCAGTCGTATCCTTTTTCTTCCAGTTCGAGTGCCAACTCTTTGCCACCAGATTTCACGATTCTTCCTTTGTAGAGTACATGCACAAAGTCTGGCACAATGTAGTCCAGAAGTCTTTGGTAGTGAGTAACTACTATGGTGGCGTTGTCTTTAGACTTTAGGGCGTTTACTCCATTGGAAACTATGCGCAGCGCATCAATGTCGAGACCTGAATCGGTTTCGTCCAGAATAGAGAGTTTTGGCTCCAACATGGCCATTTGGAAGATTTCGTTGCGTTTCTTTTCTCCTCCTGAAAAGCCTTCGTTGAGCGATCTACTCAATAGCGACTGGTCAATATCTACAAGCTTCATTTTTTCCTTCATTAGCTTAAGGAACGAAACTGCATCCAGTGGCTTTTCACCTCTGTGCTCTCTCACCTGATTGATGGCAGTTTTCATGAAGTTGGTTGTGCTCACTCCCGGAATTTCTACCGGATACTGAAACGCAAGAAAAACACCTTCTCTAGCCCTTTCATCGGCATCCATATCCAGCAGGTCTTTTCCGTCAAACGTTACTTCTCCACCGGTTACTTCATAATCTTCTCTTCCGGCCAATACAGAGGCTAGCGTACTTTTACCCGACCCGTTAGGTCCCATAATGGCATGTACTTCACCTGCTTTTACCTCCAGATTGATGCCTCTCAGGATTTCCTTCTCCTCAATTTTAGCTTGTAGGTTTTTTATGCTAAGCATTTAGTTCACTGTTTATAGTTCAAAGTTTAAGGTCAAAACCGTAATCAGAGGCTTCTTCCTCAACTTTATACTTACTTCCTTTTAAGTCTGTGTTGTATAAATATTTGATAAACCCATTGATCATTTTAGTAACCAACTCAAGCTTCTCTAGAAGTTCATTACTTTGGTCAATGGTAGTATAATTTCTATCAGTAGCCCTTATTACTTTTGACCGGACTTCAGCGCAAAATCCCCTGGCAACGGTCAAAAACTGCCTAAACTCCTTGTTTCCACCTCTACCAAAACCTTCTGCAATATTATCCATTATTGAGCCTGAAGCTGGGTTGACCTGATTTTTTAAGTCATAATCTTTTAAATATGAATTGTTATATAGAAACTCAAAAACAAGCTTATCCAAAACTCTGGCTTCCTGCCAGACCTTCAAATCCTCTATTTTGTTAATTAGAGCCATGCAATTGAGTCTATGAACAATAAACTATGAATTAAAAACCACGAGCCAGGAGTTACCCTACCGATCCTTCGAGGGTTAGTGCCAGCAACTTCTGAGCTTCTACGGCAAACTCCATTGGCAATTTATTCAATACCTCTTTGGCATAGCCGTTCACAATCAGGGCTACAGCAGACTCTTCATCAATACCTCTTTGTTGGCAATAGAAAATCTGATCTTCTCCAATTTTTGAGGTTGTGGCCTCATGTTCAACCTGGGCCGAACTGTTTTCTATATCTATGTAGGGGAAGGTGTGGGCTCCACACTTATCGCCCATGAGCAAAGAGTCGCACTGAGAGAAGTTCCGAGCATTGGTGGCTCGTTTCATTACGTGCACCTGTCCGCGGTAGCTGTTCTGCGAGAACCCGGCCGAAATTCCTTTAGAAACAATTCTAGACTTGGTGTTTTTACCAATATGAATCATTTTGGTGCCGGTGTCTGCCTGCTGATAGTTGTTGGTAACAGCTACAGAGTAGAACTCACCCTGAGAGTTATCTCCTTTTAGTATACAAGAAGGGTATTTCCATGTTACGGCTGAGCCTGTTTCTACCTGTGTCCATGATATTTTGGAGTTATCACCTTCGCAAATCCCTCTTTTGGTCACAAAGTTGTAAATACCACCCTTGCCATTCTTATCGCCAGGGTACCAGTTTTGCACGGTAGAGTATTTTACTTCGGCATCTTTGGCTGCTTTGATTTCTACCACGGCCGCATGCAATTGATTTTCATCGCGCATCGGGGCTGTACAACCTTCCAGATAACTTACATACGAACCTTCTTCGGCAACAATCAGTGTTCTTTCGAACTGACCGGTATTGGCGGCATTAATTCTAAAGTACGTAGAGAGTTCCATTGGGCAGCGAACGCCTTTCGGAATGTAGCAGAAGGAGCCATCGGAAAAAACAGCCGAGTTAAGCGCTGCAAAATAGTTGTCGGTCTGAGGTACAACAGAACCCAAGTGCTTTTTAATGAGCTCCGGGTGTTCCTGAACGGCTTCTGAAAACGAGCAGAAAATAATGCCCAGCTCAGAAAGCGTTTCTTTAAAGGTAGTGGCAACCGACACGGAGTCAATAACTGCATCTACGGCCACACCGGTGAGTCGCTTTTGCTCGGTTAGTGAAATACCAAGTTTCTCGAAAGTAGCCAGAAGCTCCGGATCTACCTCGTCAAGCGATTTGGGTTTTTTCTTTTGTTTGGGCGCAGAATAGTATTTGATATCCTGATAGTCAACCCTTGGGTATTTTACATTGGCCCAATCAGGTTCTTCCATTTTTTGCCAAATCCGGAAAGCCTTGAGTCGCCATTCCAATAGCCATTGAGGCTCTTCTTTCTTGGCAGAGATAAAACGGACTATATCTTCGTTCAACCCTTTTGGAGCTTCATCAGCCTCCAAATCCACGGTCCATCCGAACTCGTATTCTTTGGAGGTAAACTCTTCAAGGATTTGATTATCGTCACTCATACAATCTTATTTAGACTGGTTTTAAACACAAAGTTACAACCTATCCACCGAAGTAATGGTTTCCTGACAGAGAAATTTCCCAATACTTTATAGAGGATGTCAATAGTGCATCACCGTCAGACGTCTAACTGTATACTTCTGCTCAATGTTTCTTCGAGAATTACAAAGGTTTCGGTTCGCTCTATTCCATCTACTTTCTGAATCTTATCATGCAGTATGTTTTTAAGATGGTCTGTATTCTTGGCATATACTCTAATGAACATACTGTAGTTACCTGTGGTGTAGTGAATAGATGTAATTTCCGGAATTTTCACTAGCTGACTGGCCACACGGTCGTAAAGCGAACTTTTAGAAAGGAATACTCCCAAAAAACTACTGACCGTATAGCCCAGTTTATTCAGGTTAAGATCGAGTGAAGCACCTTTAACTACTCCCATCTTTTCGAGCTTATTCATTCTTACATGTACTGTTCCGCTAGAAACGAAGGCCGATTTGGCAATTTCTGTGTAGGGTTTCTTGGCGTTGTTTTGAAGCAGCGACAGTATTTTGAGGTCTACATTATCGATTTCGTAATTTTCCGGCATATCAGCTTTCTTAGATTATTGAATTTTGAATCAAATATACATTCTATTAATTAATCTGTAATAATTGCTTTGTTTTGTTATTGATGTTTTATTCAAATGAAGTTTTGACCTACCTTTGAATCACATTCAAACGGAATAGTAACAGAAAAGAATGTTTTACACTGTAGGATGACGAAACAGGCAGCCGTGCCCTCCTTTCTCGAGGGTGGAGACTCTGGGATAAAGCCAATCGGCCTAACCTCTCCGTGAAGGTTCGAATCCTTCTCCTACAGCATGAATAAAGTGATGAATCTCTGGATTCGAACGGTTCGAAATCGCAGCGTAGCGGAGATTCACGAGGGGATGAGGGCGTGCTTGTGGGTACGATTAATCCTTCTCCTACAGCATTTTAATGTGCTGGTTACAGAGGCCATGCTTTTGGAAGT
>MDTG01401543.1_pt1 | contig 21512 bp, 14 predicted proteins | sample 811421 | NCBI WGS metagenome assembly MDTG01 (sample SAMN05326645, study PRJNA326480) | marine metagenome | isolation source: seawater | place: Pacific Ocean: South East | collected 2011 | reverse complement strand
TCTAGGGGTCATCGTCCAGCCATTTGAAAGAGCGAAATCGTACTCTATGGCTGAGTTCATACTCAACTCTGGAGTGTTAACAAATTTCATATCAGCGGTGAGACCTGCCGCCTGTGCGATGCCTCCCACCTCGGAATACTCTGCATCTAAATAACCAACGCCTAACTCAATGGCCATCTGAGGGACAGGACTAGCATAGAGCTCTAACTCAAACCCCTTTATTTCACCAGACGCTGCATTGGCAGTTGTATTACCGGCCTGATCCTCCTCAAGCACAGTAACCTGAATGTCCTCGTAATCACTAAAGAAAAATGCTCCATTCAAACGCACACGATTTTCCGCTAGCGTGGTTTTGAAACCTATTTCGAAGCTTTCCACAAATTCCGGTTGAGCGGTGGGAATATTATCCCTAGGAGGAAATATCCGTTGTGTAAAAGTGGCTCCCTTAAAACTATCGGAGAATGAGACATAACCCATCGCGTCATCGCCAAGAGTTCTCGCTAGACTAATATGGAACGTTGGCTCCTGAACGGATACTGACTCGGGAGCTACTGGGAGTATAGGAAACATTGCGGGGAAGCCAAAAAGTTCATCTCGCGTTATAAACTGCTCTGCCTGGAATGATTTATCCTCGTCGGTGTATCGAGCCCCTACTGTCAAGCTCCAAACATCAGAAAAATCATAAGTCCCTTGAGCAAATACAGCCTTACTTTCATTATCGATACAACCACCGCTATCAAAAATTGCACCATACAAATTAACTAAATCTAAGTGACATCCTTCTTCTTCAAAATAGAAAAAGCCGACAATCCAATTGAGTGCACCGTCCAAAGACGTGCCTTGTAATTGAAGCTCCTGGGTAAACTGCTCTTGATCAAGATCGTTTGCTGTGGAAACTATCTCCATTGGGGAACCGTCTTCATCTCTATTGAAAAATGCTTCCACCTCTCGATATGCAGTGATAGATTTTAGAGATAAATTATCAGAAATATCCCACTCTACAGTCATAGAGAACCCATCTAAGTCCAAATCTTGGTCGTTAGATTGCGGCCGGGATGCATCGGTTTGTAATTCGGGAATAGAACTACCATTCACTCCCCAGGTTTTGTACGGATCATCGCGAGTCACAGTCCACTGACTATTAAAACAGGTCGGGTTAGTTAGCCTGGAGGAATCACCAAAATCGGCACAAACAGGATCCGGAATAATTCCATAGCGGGTAGGATCAGAAGCGATTACACCCGTCGCCGCCGTTAAAACACCATTGTAAACTAGGGGCAAAAAAGCATCCTCATGATTAACGAGGTGGATATTAGATGTATGCGCCTCTCGTTCTCTCGTCGAATCATGGGTGAAGAGAACGCTAACATTATCTGTGGGATGTAATTTCAAAGCGACTCGGTAAGCCAAGGAATCTTCGTCTCCCCAATCAGGCTGACCCGGTATCTGATTTTTTACAAAACCATCAGCTTTCTTGCTAGATATCGCGGCACTAAAAGCAGCCTTATCTGATATAGGAACATTAATTTTTGCTTTAGTATTAACTCTACTGAAGCGTCCAATACCTAGAGAAACTTCACCCTCAAACTCATCATGAGGTTGCTTACTAACTATACTAATTGCCCCACCGATGGTATTTCGCCCAAATAGAGTGCCCTGCGGCCCTCTTAATATCTCTATGTTCTCAACATCTACCACATCTAACACCGCTCCTACTGAGCGAGCTATATAGACATCGTCCAAATAAAGAGCCACACCGGGATCGCTTGGCAATGACCAGTCTGGTTGTCCAACACCTCGAATATAGATTGACGCTGCAGTACTTGTAGGATTAATCGCTGATGTAAAATCAAAAATCAAGTTGGGTGTATAATCAGCGATTTCAGAGGCATCGTTGATTCCTCGATTCTTAATCGCCTGGTCACTCATTACAGTAATAGAAATTGGCGTATCTTGGAGACTTTCGTCTCTCTTACGCGCTGTCACGACCACTTCTTCGAGTTGCGCTAGCGCAGGCTCCACCGACAGTACGGCGAATACCATGGACGTATATAACCATCTGTATTTATTTAATTTTGTTTGCATAATCCCAAAACCTCCCGAATATTACTTCCTCACTTGAAGATAAGCATAAACTTGCAGCACAAGGTAGTTTAGACTTAAAACAATAAATGTAAGTAATAAATGATTTTCAATAGGATTTCAATCTATTTTTCATTTAGCCATGCAAAAGGATCAAAATTTATCCTAGACACTCACGCTTTTATCTTTACAAAGCCTGCCAGTCAAAATTTGACTCGAATTCAACTGCAAGCTGATACAGGGTGTGCTCCTCATTGTGCCGGCCAACTAACATCATGCCAACGGGCAAGTCATCTCTAAGCCCACAAGGTATAGATAATGCTGGGTGTCCACTGGCATTAAATTGTGCTGTATTTATTGTATTGCTGAAAGCCTGTCTAAAAATTTCCTGATGATCATCGGGATCTGGATTCATAGAAGCGCGTTGTACCGTTGTGGGTAACAATAAAGCATCATAATTTTTTAGCGCTTCATCATACGCTCGCCCCAAGAGCCGAGCGTAATTCTTTGCCTTACCATAGTAATAACCACGATACTTCTCCAAAGAATATCCCAATAGAATTAAGGTCTGAGCATTTACGGGCATTAGGTCTAGATCATCAGACCAACTCGATAAACCATCATAGAGGTCGACAGAATAGCTTCTAGAATGATTATAACCATTTCCACTTAGCTTTAGGGACTGCCAAAAACCATCAGATACAATTGCACCCCACGCATAGCCCCCCAAGAGATGGGAAGGAACCGAAATTGAGTCTACGGTAACACCTTTTTTCTGTAGTAAGTTGCCTGCGTTTCTAACAACCTGATCCACCTGTGGCTCTGAAGATGGGTGATCAAATCCTTCTTGTAGGAGTGCTACTCTTAAGTGTTCACAGTTGCCGCCTATCTTACTTGTAAACGACCTCTCTACTGGATCTGCAATGATCCTTAGGATCTCAGCATTCTCGGCTGCGGTTCGAGTGATTGGCCCTATATAGTCAATGGAATTTTCCATAACAATAGCACCATCGTATGGTACTAAGCCTCTAGTTGCCTTCATCCCGACAGTTCCAGTCCAAGAAGCGGGCGATCTTACCGAGCCGCCCTGATCAGTACCAAGCGCGATATCAACTACCCCTGCTGCGACTAGCGCTGCACTGCCAGAGGAAGAGCCTCCTGTTGAGAAATTCTTTTTTCGAGGATTATCAACTGTTCCAAAATAAGACGTCGCACTTCCACCTGAAAGACAAAAGTATTCGCAATTTGTTTTTCCAATAATATCTCCACCGGCCTCCAAGATTCTTTCAACTACAGGTGCATCATAATCAGCTTTAAAGTTTTCCAGAACTCGCGATCCATTACTCAACGGAACATCTTGAACAAAAATATTATCTTTAACGGCTACTTTTTTCCCCTTTAAAGAACCTAACTTATTAGTCTCTATGGAAGTTTTAACATACCAAGCATTAAATGGATTTTCATTTGGTTCAGGTTTCTGGAAGGAACGCTCACTAAATCTCGACTTAGGAAGCAAGCCTTGGAGTCCGTCCAACCATTTATAACCATCTTGAAAAACTGACAAGTAATTTTCCAGGTCAGCTGCCTGATTTCCAGTGATATTCCAATCCATTGATTTAGCTAAATTCAGAATTTCTTTCTTTTTGGGCGTTACATACATTATAAGGACCTCGACTTGAATATTATCGGAAAAGCCTATTTACCTTCGTACTATTATCCTACACCTCTTTTTTGTGCTGTCTGGATTTAACAATCAACTCTTAAGATGATCGACATGGCAGTATCTCCTGCGGCACAGCCAGCAAAAAGTCCTATACCGCCACCCTTCAACGCCAGCTCCTCAATTAGCTCAATAGTTCCTCTCATGCCAGTTGGCGCGTTAGGATGTCCATAAATCAATGAGCAACCATAGTTATTAATGTTATAAATATCGAAACCCATTTCTTTAGCTAAAACGATATCATTTACTGCAAAGGGATTATGAGTCTTGACCGCATCGATATTCGTCACCCGGAGATTAGCCTGTTTTAGTGCAATATCCGTTGCGCGAAGTGGCGCTTCGGGCATGAAAGCTAACTCCGTTCTAGACAGACCAAATCCCAATAAGCGAATCCGTACCGACGGTTCAATGGTAACTTCTCTGGCTACATCCTCCGTCGCTACAATAACTCCAGCATTGCCATCACAAGGGTATGTTTGTCCACCAAATGTTACCGTGCCACCCTCCAAAACAGGTCTAAGTGATGACAATTCATCTAAATTTGACTTCCGGAAACCCTCATCACCATTGATTTTTTTAACCATTTTTTTGAACTTTTGATCAGGCACATCAAAAGGTAATTTCATATACCTGCGCTGAAATTCTTGATGATTTTGTAACGCACTTTTATATTGTTCCTCTCTACAAAGGACGACTTCATGCTGCACTAGGGCATCGATTTTGTACTTAGAGGCTACATTTTCCGCAGTGAGAGTCATCGAATGTTGGCCGAGAGGGTCGCAGGCCATATTGTCTAAAATAAAATCTTCACTCTCTCCAGAACCTCCCGGACCTTCTGGTTTAGGATAATAAATATGGGGTCCATTTGACGTGCGATCACATGTAACTGCGATAGCACAAGAAGATAGTCCAGAGTTGATTTCTTGAACAGCAGCAAGAATAGCACGTACACCTGTCGCACAAGCTTGAGAAATAGTAGGACCTCCGATATGCCCTAACCCCGCCAAACCAGAAAAATAGGGCAGTCCATAGAAAGCTCCTTTCTCAGGCCGCGTCATACCCAACACCCCATAATCTATATCGCGAATGTCTATATCTCGTTTACTGAGCTCCTGTCTCGTAACATGTGCCGCAAAGCGAAGACTATGAAGATGTGAAAAACTCCCCTGCCACCTAACAAAGGGTGTCGACCAGTAGCATCCATAGGGAATTTCAATACCTTTTATCATCTAAACTCCCTTTCGAGTTATAATTGCAATATTCATTGATAAATTTTGAATCTTTCAAATTCTTTGTTTTTCTTCAAGTCGTACTTACTTTTCTTCATATCATCCTGTCTTTGAAAAATCCGGTTTACTGTTTTCTAAGAATGCACCTATCCCTTCGGCAGCGGCAGCGGTGCAAGCCGTCTCACCGAATGCACGATAACCCCTTGCCAACGCCTCTGAAAATGATTTGCATGCCGCACATTCTATGATGGCTCGATCCATTATCGCTAAAACCTGCATACTTAATTTTTCGCAAGCTACTGAGGTGCCTGCAGGCGAGGGTAAAATCTCAATCGACACCGGATTCTCGGATGGCTTACAAGCGGAAATATCAGACTTTTTAGCCAATTCAACGGCCATAGTAATTAGGTCCTGATAATTGGTTGAAATAGAGTCCACCATTCCAATGCCAAGTGCTTCTCGGGAATTCAATTGCTGGGCATCTCTAAGCATTTTGTGAAAAATCTCTGATGCTCCAGGCCATCTCCGATATGGTACAACCATGCCCCCAATACCAGGGACTATACCTAGATTTATTTCAGGAAATTGAAATATAGAATTTTCCATAGCTACGATTCGATGACACCTAATTGCGAGCTCAAGTCCACCGCCTAACGCAAGCCCATTTACCGCGGCAATTACTGGTTTTTGCATGTTATCTAAATAATTGAGCAACTTAGAACAAGCCTTAGCATATTCAATAGCTGCACCTGAATCCCCAAGCACCTCAGGAAAACGCCCGATATCAGCTCCAGCAGAAAATGCGCGGTCACCGTAGCCGGTTATTACAAATCCTTGAGCCTGCGGATTTCTATTAATTACTCCAAGTATCTCATCGTTGATACCGTCATGCAGTGCGTTAAGAGCTTCGGGCCGTCTAATTGTGATCACAACCACACCGTCTATCTCGTCAACTAAAATAGATCGATATAAATCTTCACATTTAATTATTGCCTCTATGGGAGCAGGCATTCCAGATCGTTTTGCGGCGAAACTAGTCAAAATCTCCTCTACTTTGCTGGTACTGAGCTGTGACATTAATTCGAGCGGACCCTGACGAAAACCTAATGCTAGTCGACAACCGAGATCTAAATCATCTGGAGATCCAAGCTTTCTATTTAAAATATCTGCACTTTGCGAAAACAATACGCCAAGTAGGCGCCTGCGAATAACTGATGCTAGTTGTTGATCGACTGGTATTTGTCCTCCGGGAGAAACAGTATTCCATGGTTCGAATCTTTTGAGTTCTGCCGCGGGGAGATAGTGGTCACCCTCTTCTTTAGCCTGCAGGTTATTAGCAGCAATTATTATCGGATTACCATTAGCCATATTAAGAACAAAGAAGGGTCCTGCAAAAACAAATTCCTGCGCTACAGAATCTATCTCGGAGGGAGTGGCTTGATCGAGAAGTAAAGCTGCTTCATTACACCAATTATCAAAAACTCTATCGAGCATAAAACAAACAACGTCAGACGTTATTAGTGGAACCTTTCCGGTAAAACAAAATAACCATCTTAACCATTCTAATACCTCGAAGGAAGATTGCTCCCATTCTATAATTTCCACTACCGGATTGCGCCAAGCAGGTGCAAAAAAATGTGTAACCGTCGCTCTTCCCGGATTCTGAAGATGACTAAATAATTTGGTCGCTGGTATAGAACTCGTATTGGAAGTTATCAAAGCATCATGGGGAATTATTTCCTCTACTTGACTAAATATCTTCCGTTTTAGATCAAGATCTTCAGTAACCGCCTCTATGACTATCTCACAATCAACTAGTTCTTTATAATCATCCGTTATGATCCAATTCTGGAGAATAGTTTTTGCTGAATCTTCAGATAATTTACCCAAGTCTAAACCTTTAGAAACATACCTATCGATCCGATGTTTTGCACTCTTTAAAGCATCACGATCGATATCAATTAATACTAGTTGGAGATCAGGTAAGGCGCTTTTAAGATAATATCCAATATCTGGCCCGATTGTCCCAGCACCTAAAACTGCAACGCACTTAGGTAACTTTTTTAATGGCGCTTGAATTAGTGGATTATTGTATCTGATCATTATTTCGTTTCCTTAGTGCAATCTTATCTATTTTTCCAACAATGGTTTTAGGCAGCTCAGAGATAATCTCAAAGTGGCTGGGCACTTTATATTTAGCAAGATGCTTTTTACAATAAACTTCTAGATCGCTTATTTGTAAATTGGATCCCTGAACCGCTGCGATGTAGGCCTTAACAATCTCGCCACGATAAGGATCAGTCACTCCCACTACGGCGGCTTCTAAAATCGCATCATATTTATATAGTAAATCTTCGATCTCTCGCGGATAAACATTATAACCAGAGACAATTATCATATCTTTAACTCGATCCGTTATGTATAAGTAACCTTCAGAATCGAACTCACCGATGTCTCCTGTGTAAAGCCAGCCGTCACGAAGCGCAAGGGTTGTCTCTTCAGTTCGATTACGATAACCCAACATTAATTGTGGCCCCCGAATACAAACCTCACCTTTTAATCCTGGATCTGTACTCTTTGAACCATCAATTGGACTCACGATTTTTACTTCAGTAAGAGGCACGTTTTTTCCAACAGAACCAGCTTTCCTCCTGCCATCAAGCGGATTAAAACTTACTACCGGTCCTGCCTCTGACAATCCATATCCCTCTAGAACAGGCGCGCCAGTAGCTTGCTCCCACGAACTTAGTATTGAGGGTGATAGCGGCGCCGAACCGGAATAGCTGAACTTGAGTGGAGAAAAATCTATAGTGCCAAATCCTGCATAAGACATTAGCCCAGTAAATATAGTCGGGCTCCCAGCAAAAATACTTATAGCCTCAGCATTAAAAAGTTCAATTAAAGATTCAGGAGTATATCTGGGGAGTATTATTAATGAAGCACCGGAAAGGACACTATTATATAAGCACATTGCCATGCCATAAACATGGAATAGAGGCAACACGGAGAGAATTCGTTCGCCTGCGTCGCTGGTAGGTAACAAAGCCTGTCTTTGACTGATATTGATAGCAATATTTGAGTGCGTGAGAATTGCTCCCTTCGGCTTACCCGTGGTACCTCCGGTGTATTGAATTGTCGCTATACTAGATGGTTGGGGTTCGGATAAAATATCTCTTGATTTATAATTTTCATCCATTCTGAAAAGCTGGATAGACTCACTCTTCAAAAAGTCTTTCAAATTAACGACAACTTCGTGACTCAAGTCGTCATAGAGAATTATTTCGGGTTCGGCATCCGATATTAATCCTTTTAATTCTGAGTACGTATAAAGCGGGTTTAATGCTATAGCTTGACCGCTCACTGAATGTATCGCAAACATTGCTATGCATATTTCTATGGAATTTCCTAAAAGCAGTAATACCCTTTTCCCTCTAGCGTTTCGTCTGAGAAGTTCCTGCGCAAAGCCAGATACTAAGTCTCGATATTCTCTGTAACTTAGGCGTCTTGGTCCGCACACTATTGCTTCTCTTTCCGGCCATTTTGTACAAGTAGCGTTTAACATGTGTACAACCGAAGGAAAAACGCCTGGTAAATTATGTGCAATCAAAATTTAGTTCCCAATAAATATCTCGTCCTCTAATTCATATAAAGCACAGGCTCCAGATATCACCTGATCAGCTAACCAATAAATTTCGGTCATTAAATGGGTAATGAAAAACTCTACCGTATTGCGTTTTCTTTGATCAAAAACGGATTCAGTATTAGCCACAGAAGCCATCCTCAAACACATCCAGCCACACCCCACTAAAGAAGCAATCCGTAGAAATGGTGTTGCGGCTGCCAAGTGATCAACTTCGTCTCTGCCCTGATTTCGCAATACCTCTGCACATTTTTCTAAGTTTTCAAGTCCATGACTAACCGCTGAATGCACACGTGAGATAGACTCATCGCTTTTTGTACGCTCTAAATCTTCTTGTATTCGCCGGACAAATATCTCGTAGCGAATACCGTTGTCTTTCAACAGTTTACGCGTGACAAGATCAAGTGCTTGTATACCATTCGTTCCCTCATAGATAGAACCGACTCTCGCGTCTCTCATGTACTGCTCTACCCCGGTATCTTTCACATATCCTGATCCCCCGTGTACCTGAATACAAAGATTACCCACTTCTACCGCCGCATCGGTAGCACTCGCCTTACATATTGGAAGCAACCACTCAACTAAAAGTGAGGCATCTAAACGAATATCGTGGCTGTCACCATGCTCGGCAACATCGAACTGATGAGCTGCTTCTAACGTTAAAGCTCGAAGAGTTTCAGTTCTAGCTCGCATAATCATAAGCATTCGGCGGACATCTGGATGCGAAATTATTTTCACAGGAGCATGATTAGCTGGGCCTCCTTGAGCGCGTTCTGCAGCATAACGAAACGCTCTTTCCGTTGCCGCTCCCGCTATTGAAACTCCTTGTATAGCAACTTCTAAGCGCATTGTATTTACCATCGTAAAGATGCATGTTAGACCCTCACCCAAAGATCCAATCTGCCACGCTTTTGACTGATCAAAGTTCAACGTGCAAGTAGGCGACGCACTCAAACCCATTTTACTCTCCAGAGAATTCACCTGAACGCCGTTTAATCTGGGACATTCAGTATCAGCAGTCATCTTAGGTACTAAAAATAAACTCAACCCTCGCGTCCCCGGGGGACTATCCGGTGTGCGCGCCAGAACCATATGTGCGATTTGACTAGAAAGTTGATGATCTCCATAACTGATCCAAGTCTTCGAGCCCGAAATTTGAAAAGTTCCATCTGACATTGGCATAGCTCGGGTTTCTATACGACCTACATCCGAACCAGAGCCAGGTTCTGAAATACAAATAGTTGCCGTCGCTTCTCCAGAAACTAGATCATCCACGAAATCTTCAATTAAATGAGGGGAACCGTGTTCAAGTAACATTCGGGCAGCTGCCCTTGACATTAATGGCAGCATACAAAAACTAACGCAGGCTCCATTCGTCATTTCTGCAAAGGCTGCCTGCAACAATCTAGGCAAAGCCTGCCCCCCATTCTCTTTAGGCAAATCTAGTCCGAGCCACCCTCCACTGCAGATAATCTTCCAAATCTCACTATACTCAGAAGGAAGGTATACTCCACCATCTACTAGTTTCGCTCCCTCAGCATCTCCTATTGAGTTAATCGGAGAGATCTTCTCTTCCGCTAAGCGGGCGGCCGATATCAGGATATCGTGTACTAATGTTAGATCCGCATGTCTAAAATTACTCAGTGAAAACAGTTTTTGAATTTTTAAAACATCATCCAGAATGAATTTCAGATCATCCAAAGGGGCAAAGTACTGAGTCACTCAAACACTCCCTATCAAAAAAATTAAAAACACACCATAAGAAACTAAACCTTCTAACTACACTTTTGATAGACTTTTCTATGAGTTCCGAAAGTTAGACACGATGCTCTCAGCAGAATCTAAAATCGTTGTCTGATTATTAAATACGTCCCGAATAGTATTTTTGAGCATCTGCTCTCTCTCATGACTCCACAAATCTTCTCGGAGGATTTCATTAACCTTCATTTTTATACGACCTTCGAGTTGAACAAAGCGCCTCTTAGTCAACCGGTCATTCTTCATGAGATAATCTCTATGTCTGTGCAATACTTCCCATGCCGAAAGAATACCTTCTGATTTACTAGCGCTTGTTCCAACCGCTTTCGTCTGCCAACCATTAGTATTTTTTCTCTCAAATCTTAGTGCGGAGTTAAGCAAGGCCAGCGCAGTCTTAGAACCAGGGCGATCACATTTATTTAAGAGATAAATATCTGCGATTTCCATCATTCCCGCTTTAATAGCTTGAACCTGATCTCCTGATTCCGGAACAAGAACAACAACTGTGGTATCTACAAGACTAGCGACTTGAATCTCAACCTGACCTATTCCCGTAGTCTCTATCATCACGATATCGAATCCAGCTGCGTCTAGCACGTCGCCTATACTAGAAGTCTCTAAGCTCAGACCGGTGGTCTCGCCACGGGTTGCAACACTTCTTATGAAGACGTCAGCATCTGAGTCTAGCTCTGGCATACGGATTCTATCTCCCAAGACCGCTCCTTTTGTGAGCGGGCTACTCGGATCAACAGCGACGATACCTACTCGCTTGGAGTGAGATCTAAATATCTTTGTTAACTCTGCAACTAGCGAGGATTTACCAGCGCCCGGTGGTCCCGTGATCCCGATTCTCCAGGCTCGCCCAGTATGCTCCTGAAGAAGCTTCTGACAGGATCCTGCATCTTTCCCCCCACGCTCAATTAACGAAATCATGGAAGCAGTAGCCCGGCGATTTCCACTGATCACGTCCCTAAGCAGTTTTGTATCCAAATTATTCAATACCCCTGGGTTATATTTAGGAATTTAAATTCGTTAAACTTAATCTGAGATCCTTCTTCAAAATCTTTCCGCTAGGATTCTTAGGGAGTTCATCCCTAAATATTACTTTTTTAGGTTTTTTGAAGCTAGCTAAGGTCTCACCACAGAAATCAATTACTACAGTCTCGTCAATTTTGCTTCCCGATTTTGCCACTACAATAGCAGTAACGATTTCCCCCCAACTTTCATCCGGAAGCCCAACGACCGCAGCCTCAATAATATCCTGATGCTGATATAGGCGACTTTCAATCTCTCTGGTATAAATATTAACGCCTCCGCTTATAACCATGTCTTTTTTTCGATCGACCACAAAGAGATATCGATCATCATCGAGATAACCAAGATCGCCTGTATAAAACCAACCATCACTGATAACTCTGCTGGTTTCCTCTGGCATATCCCAATAACCACTGATCACTGATTTACTTCGAATGAGGATCTCCCCTACCTCCCCGGTCATTAATTCTTTCCCGTTCTCATTAATAATTTTCAACTCTGCTCCAACAGCTTCGCGACCAGCGGACCCAAGTCGCTTACGCACTGTAGCATCGCCATCTAGTACGTGATCACTTGCTAAAAGAAATGTTGCTTCTAAAGTTTCGGTTAAGCCATACCCTTGCGTAAAGTCGCATTTGAGAAAATCAATTGCCTTTCGTAGCACCGTCGGAGGCATCGGGCCACCTCCATAAAAAATCAGTCTTAAATTGCTCAAAGTATTCTCATTTAAGTTTTGATTAGTAACGATCGAATTAATCATTGTGGGGATTAAAAGAGCGACCGTCGCTTTACTCCTAGCCATCGAGGCAAGCCACTCTTCTGCTGAAAACTTGTGTAAGATATATTGTGAGCATCCCAGCATCATGTAGGTCACAGCCATAAAAACCGCACCCATATGGTAAAGTGGTGAAGAAATCAGATTAATATCCTCGCTTGATGCCGCGTCGGCAATTATTTGGTTATAACTATTCATCTCCAAATTGGTATGTGAGACCATCGCGCCCTTTGGCAAACCGGTTGTCCCACTAGTATAAAAAATCGCAAAGCATGAATCGCTATCAATCTTGCAATCAAGTGGTCCGATAAAGTTTTTACTGAATTTTCCTTCATATCCTTCAAACTCACACTCATCGCTTTTGCCTATTTGCCAAAACATTTTTATCGATAAAACTCGATCCTTTATTGTTCTCACTGACTCCGCATAGTTGTGAGAAAAAATAAGTAAACTTGGACAAGCATGATTAAGTATTGATGAAAGATCATCATTCGTAAGACGAAAATTGACTGGCACTACAATTACACCAGCGCGCGCGCCTGCAAAGTAAATCTCAAGGTATTCAATACAATTATCCGCCAAAACGGAGACGCGATCACCTGCTATCAAACCCTCGCTTTGAAAAGCGTGTGCTAATTTAGTAACACGGTCTTCAAAAGTTAGCCATGTATAACTAGTTTCACCCATCGAAACAGCAAGCTTTGATGGATAACGCAAAGCATTCTTACTTACAATTTTATCCAGCGTCATATCGCGTGCTGGCGTCGGGAGTCCAGTGCATTGTTTACTTGTGTCAACAGGTCTTCTGTGAGGGTTCCTGGTAAGATAATTTGAGCAACACCCATGTTGAAAAGTTCTTCCGCATCATCATCAGGAATCACACCTCCACAGATGACAGGCAATTCAACATCTTCTTCTGCCATAGCCTCCAGCAGCATTCTTGTTTGAACCATGTGCTGTCCCGACAAAAAACTTATACCTATAGCATCTACGTCCTCCTCTATGACCGCTTTGATAACTTGAGCAGGACTATTATGTAACCCCAGGTAGATTACTTCGAAGCCATTTTCTCGCAGTTGTTGGGCAACCGTTACTATCCCCGTGTCATGGCAGTCTAATCCCATTTTCGCCAATAAAATCCTTTTCTGATGAGCCGTCATTTTTTTCTCCCTCATGCACTATCAGTAAAAAATTATAATTCTTAGAGAACTTACCTGAAGGACCAACCCTGTGCCTCCCTCATAGCCTCATGTATCTCTCCCATAGTTGCTTTGTTTCTGAGTGCATTCATGATCGGTCGGATCATATTATCTCCCCTGAGCCAAGCACTCTTTAAATCAGATATGGATGTTTTCCAATTCGCGGAATTTCTGTTCTGGCGATATTTTTTTAGATATAGCGCTCTTTTTTCGCCCCATTCGTCAGCTTTTAATTTATGCGTTTTAATTGGTGTTTCCTCTTCTTCGGGGATTCGATAACAATTAACTCCGACAAGAGAACGTTTACCGGAATCGATATCCTGCTGGTTATTATATCTGGCACCGTTAATCTGCTCTTCTAGCCAGCCGTCCTGAACCGCCTTCGCCATCCCCCCGACGGACTCTACTTCAGATATTTTATTTCTTATACGAGCTTCAAGCTCGTTTGTAAGATGCTCTACGTAATACGAACCCGCTAGCGGATCAATTGTTTTAGTCACACCCGTTTCATATGCAAGTACTTGCTGGGTCCGCAAAGCAATACGAGAGGATTCCTCAGTTGGCAGACCATGACCTTCGTCATATGAACACAAGTGCAGGGACTGGGCTCCACCGAAAACGGCTGCAAGTGCTTCTACAGAACCGCGAACGATATTCACATGCGCCTGCTGTCTCGTTAATGTATTTCCAGCAGTCTGAACAGAAAATCGCATACGACATGCATTATCATCAGTGGCACCAAATTCATCCCGCATTTTTCGAGCGTATAATCTTCGCATAGCTCGAAACTTGGCAATTTCTTCAAAAAAGTCTACCGAACATGAGAGAAAAAAGGATGCTCTCCTTGGAAAAGCATTGATATCTAACGATCGCTCTTTAGCCATACGGAAAATATCAAATGCATGAGATAATACGAAGGCACCGTCTTCGATCGCATTCACGCCAGTTTCCCGCAAGTTATAACCATTGGTGACCATCCAATTTAGACGCGGCATATTATTAGTAATGAATTCGATATTATCTAAACAAAGTCTCAAAGTTCCTTCTAGAGGAAAGAACTGGGTGGTCGTCTGGAGAGGGCCTCCACTCATTTGAAAAAAGGGATCGTTCTGTTGTGTTCCGATAACTGTCTTTAAATCCACACCCTTATCCTCAGCAACGCATGCCAACATAGCAAGCGAGACAGAGGAAACAGGAGGCCTAATCGAGAGCGCATATGAAATAGAATCCGGCCCGAAGCCGTCGTAAAGCGTCTCCATATCTTCTAAAGTGGAAAGTGCCAAACCTGTAACGCCCACCTCTCCAGCCGCTATTGGATCGTCCGAATCAAAACCGTAGGACGTGGGTAAATCAATAGTAATCACGAACCCATTGGCGCCATTTTCATGCAAATATTTAATGCGCTGATTACTATCTAGCGGAGAACCAAAACCTACCTGAAATCTGCGAGTCCAAATACGAGTTCGATACATACCCTCATACGGCCCGCGAGTAAACGGAAACTCTCCCGAACTATTTAGATCTCTTTCGTAATCCAGATTATTTATACTATTGCCATCGTAAATCTCTTCGATAGTAATCCCAGAAGAAGTCTCAAAATCTTGGTCCTCATGGTCGCGTACCTCACTTTTTCTTGACTCAACCATCAACTTACTTCCCTGAGCTTAAGTGTTTCCTCCAAATCTATCTCCAGAGTATCGGGTAAAATAACGACACCATAGTCATTGCGAGCTTTTTCTATCGTGACTACCTCATTGTGGACATCTTCTTTGACTTTCTCGATGGATCGACGTAAAGGATTCCCATATCCACCGCCGCCGCTCTGGAAGATCTCAAAAATATCACCTAACTCATAGTCGTAAAAACTTTCTGCATCCACTTCTATAACTTCCGCAGATTTCTTGAGGTAGAGTTGATTAGCAGGTGCGGACTTTCCTCCCTGTAATCCAAAGGGGACCGTTTCCCGCCGGTTACCACCGCCAAAATTAGCCGCGGATATACCTTCTCCATTGACTTGCCAACGATAGATCGTCCCTAAACCTCCTCTCCACTCACCCGCGCCGGCACTGTCTTCCCAGTACTCATACTGTAAGACTGTATAAGGTGTTGCTAACTCATGTAATTCTGGATCGGGAGCACGTAATCCGCCCGCGCAGGCCACTGTGCCTAGGTGGTCCCATCCATCCAGCCCATATGATGCTCCGCCACCGCCTTTACACATGAAATGTATATCCCCAAAAGGTCTGCCAGTTCTAGGATTCATTCCCATGGTTGCGGGCGCACACCACCGTCCCCAACAAGCATCTACCTTTTCTGGAACCGTTTTTGCAAGTGCCAACCATACGGCCTCAATAATCGCTTGGGCCGATGAAATTGTGCAACAGGTTACAGGAGCCGGTTCAGCAGCATTCACTACAGAACCAAGAGGCGCAATAACCTCGAGCGCTCTAAGCGCACCTTGATTAAATCGAACCTCAGAACCCACAGATAAGAAAAGTGCTAGGAACGCCGAAGATGCTGTGTTGGGCATCGTGCTGTTTATATAACCCTTAGCTTGCGGGTCACTGCCCGTAAAATCGAAAGTAATTCTTTCATCTTCAATTTCCAGAGTCACATTGACCTTGATCATTTTTTCTTTTTCAATGCCGTCGTGATCGATCAATCTTTCCGCAGTGAAAGAACCATTAGGAATATCGTGTATTACAGATCGCATATGCTTCTCTGACGCATCAAAGATCTGCTCAATCGCATTATCAATGACATCAATTCCATACTTTTGCAGGAGTGCAATGAGACTACGTTCTCCTTTCGTACACGCGCCTACTTCGCAACGCAGATCACCCTCTACAAGAAAAGGTAAATGTACATTTAGCAATATAGTATCCAGTAGACTTTCATTTAATTCACCCGCAACATATAGCTTCGCCGGAGGAATACGAATGCATTCTTCCCAGATACTCTGAGCCGCTGGATTATATCCAGCGACACCACCCCCTCCTACATCCGCATGATGCCCTTTACAAACGGACCAAAATCGAACCTCTCCCTCAAAAAATACTGGCTTAGCTATAGTTATGTCAGGAGGATGATTGTTACCGTGATATGGATCATTTAAAATATAGATGTCGCCTTCTTTTATGTCACCCTCAAATCGTTTGAAGATACTCTCTATCGCATAAGGCAGCGCTCCCATAAGAACTGGTATATATGCCGTCTGAGCAACTAGCCGTAGTTGGTTATCAAAAATTCCAGTAACAAAATCTCTAGCTTCGGAAAAAATTGGTGACCGTGATGTCCTCAGCATTGTTTGACCAATTTCTTTACTTATCGCATCAAGTCTATTGTCAATAACTGCTACCTTTATAGCATCTACTTTCCCCTTTTCCTCGATCAAATTCATAAGCTTGATTCCTTAGCGATCAGTGAGTGGCAAAGCTCTTCAATATTTTCGCCCTGCGGATACATTAGATAATTATTAGATTTATCCGTCAGCAAGGAAAAGTCTGGAGGAACAACAATAGTAGTAGTTGGCTGAACGATTATTGCGGGACCTACAATACTGTTACCGGGCTGGAGACCTAAGCCGTCATACACCGGCGTATCCACAAAACCTCCCTCAAAAAACGCTGATCTGGAACCTAAGAGCGCATGCTCGGGGTTTTCCTGATGATAAGAATATGTTTCTTGACGAGGTTTATTAACTCTACCAATGCCAGTGACTCGTAAATTGATTAATTCTAGGTCTGCGCCATCCATTGAATAGCCATACAACATGTCATGTATCTCATGAAAAGATTGGCAAATTTTTTCTAGAGTAAGATTTGATAACTCGCTTTCTTCGGACATCTCAACCTCTACCTCGTTAAATTGGCCAACATATCTCAGATCAGTCGAATACGTAATCTCGATAGCACTATCCTCACAACCCTCTGCCCTAAGAGTTTCAAGGGCTTTAAGCTCCATCTGGGCAAATAGTTGATTCACCTCTTCAAATTCAACTTGCGGAATCTCTTTTGCATAGGTTCGAACATAGTCATGCTTCAAATCCGAAATAAGCATTCCTGCAGCACAGAAAACTGAGGATTCCCTAGGAATCAAAATTAAAGGGATCTCTAATTCTCTTGCTATGGGTGCCGCATGAATAGGTCCCGCTCCTCCGGCCACTACCAGCACAAATTCTCTTGGATCATATCCTCTCTGAACAGATACAACTCCCAATGCTGCTGCCATATTGCTATTAACTACTTCAAAAATTCCGTTCGCAGCAGTAACCGTATCCATCCCTAGTTTTGACGAAATATTTTTATCGATTACCGATCGGGACGCATCTCCATCAAAGTCTAACTCTCCGGTTTCGAAAAATTTTGGATCAAGATATCCGAGAAGATACTGAGCATCTGTTACGGTAGGTTCCAATCCGCCTCGACCGTAACAGGCCGGACCCGGTTGTGCTCCTGCGCTTTTAGGCCCTACCGTTAAAATTCCACCGTCATTTACCCAGGCAATAGAACCACCGCCTGCACCAACGGTATGGATGTCAAGAATGGGCGAAGCAATTCTATACTCTCCCACCTGCCCTTCCGTTGTAACTGCGGGGTTAGCATCTTTTATCAGGGCTACATCAAATGAAGTACCACCCATATCTACAGTAATTAAGTTTGTGAACTTATGAATTTGGCCATAAAAAATGCCCGCCATTGGCGCACCTGCAGGGCCGGATAAAAGCGTGTTTGAGGCAAAACGTTGCGCTACATCTGGAGACATCACTCCTCCATTTGATTGCATGATGAGCAAATCGCCTGCAAATTCACGGGTATATAATTCAGTCTTGAGCCGCTCAATATAACTGGTTAGAATCGGCCCGACGTAAGCATTTAGCGCCGTCGTGCTATGCCGCTCATACACTCTTATCTGGGGCAATATTTCTACAGATAAAGAAATGTAAATACCTGGAAGTGTTTCTTGAAGTAGCTCCCGAATTCGCTCCTCATGAATTGGATTGTTAAAAGACCATAGCAGTGAAACGGCGACTGCTTCCACATTTTGCTCTTTGAAATATTCTGCTGCTTTAATTACATCGGTTTCATCTAATGGAATTAAAATGTCTCCATTAAGATCAATTCGTTCTTTTACGGTTCGGATGCGATGTCTAGGTACTAGTGGTGGAGGTGGCGCGTACTTTTCAAATTGCCGCTCTTTTAAGCCGCGACGCATATTTAAGACATCACGGAAACCGGCGGTTGTTATAAAGCCGGTAATCGCACCACCTTCGGTTAAAGTAGCATTGGTCGTAATTGTAGTTCCATGGACGATGGTATCTATTTGCTTGAGAAATTCTGGCAAGCCTTTTGAATTAGCATGTGCGGCTTTTTCAAGTCCTCTAAAAAAGCCAATAGACGGATCATTCGGGGTTGTTGAGGTTTTGATAATTTCTGTTTTTCCAAATTCATCTGTCACCAACAGGTCGGTGAATGTGCCACCTACGTCAACACCGACCCGATAACCCATAAGCGACCCCTCATCCTTGTTTTTATTACATGTTATTTATCTAGATCATATCCCTCATTCATCTAGAATTCCAATTGATTTTCAATCAATCTTTGGACAATGCTTGCCTCATCTAGATAATCAAAGACGCAGACCGATCAAAGAAAAGGGGCGGATTAAATCTATTTAAGATCTGCTATTTAGTAGTCTACCCGGCTATACGATGAAGCTATGCGACCAACTTCATCATATAATCCCGTCAACATACTTAAAAGACGAGTAGCCTCTAGAAGCTTTTCATCAATACGATCTATATTTTCGGTCTGCTCAATCAGGATTTGTCGTCTAACCTTGGCATAATTATCAGTCAAATTCCTACCTTGCTCAGTCACAGTAAAAGCAACATTTTTTGACCCCGTGTTAGTCACTTTTTTGCATAGACCTTCCTTAACCAGCTTACGCAGGCCATATTGAATATTTGGAATATCATCACGATTTAACTGTCTAGAAATACTAGCGGCAGTTTTTGGACGATCCTGCATTCGTATAACATTAAGCAACGTTATCTCAATGTAACTTAAATTCTCCATACCAGTAATTTGACCTAGCTGAACTGCCCATCTCTCAAATGCGTGCTGAAAACGAAGGACACACCATTCAAGGTCAGTCACTTTACCTTCGTGTACAGAACCACCCAAGTGCCAATATCTATAGTGCGCTTCATCTATATTCGTGCGATCTTCCTCACCTCTATTCATTTCATGGATTCCTATTTAAGTAGATTATTAAGATTCTGGGAAAATAGATGCATCTTGCAAAGTCTCAGGATCAGAATAGCATCTCTTAGAGTGTGTCAACCCTAGCTCAAGGAACATTTCACACAATTTATAGGCTACCAATCCGGGATTTATGACTGGAACAGATAACTTCTTATCGAGATAACGATGACTTTGATGCATTGTAGTGGAACCTAAAATAATTACATCAGCCCCATCCTGCTCAGTCGCTTTTACTCCTTCAGTCTCCAATTTTTCAAAAACAATTTCTTCTTTACCCTCTAAGAGCTCTTGCACGTCAGGCCGAGTATCAATATGTCGGATTGATACGCATCGACTGGTTAATCCATACTCATTTAATGTCTTAGTATAAATTGGCACCCAGGGTTGCCACATAGTCAGAATAGAAAATTTTTGCCCAAGCATGGATGCAACGTGAAAGGAGGCTTGACCTGGTCCGATAACTGGAATAGATAATCTAGAACGTAAGGCACTCAATCCAGAATCACTTACCGTATTAATGCAAACTGCATCAAACCCCTCTTCTTCTGCTTTCATTCCTGCTTCGACAATAATTCCTTCCATAATAAACATATCATAGTAACTATTAGCGAGAGTCATTAATCGCTTAGAGCCCACAAACTCCACGTCAAATCTAGCGTCAATAAACTGCGCCGGAATTTGAGTTTCTATCGCCTCCCGGGTATTTTCACTCATCGGAACCGGATAAATAACTTTAATGCGTTTAGTCATGAGGCGGCCTCCCTAAATTATAGTCAACTCCATTATTATCTAACTCTTTTAGATAGAGTTTCAATTGAAACTACGCTAAGGTCAAAAATATTATTCAGGATAAAAGTTATAGGGCTGGCTAACTACAGAGCAAAGCAGCTCAGAAAACAACCATTCATGATTCGACCAATCTTAAATCATTAAACTATTTTATAGTTATTAGGAATTATGCCATGCGAATATCATTACCAGAAAACATGAAGACAGCGTCAGCTATGACTGGACCAGGAGAACATTATGCAAAGGAAATCGCAAACGCCGGCAATGAATTTGCTTATTCAATATATAGACATAGCAAGTTGCCACTGAAAGTATTCGAGGCTGCAAGAATCACTACTGCGATGATCAATGGATGCAAAGTATGTATGAACTGGCGTTCTGCTCGTGATATTAAACTACTTGGCATAGATGGAGGAGTAATCAGCAATGGTGAAACACCCAGTGAAGCTTTCTATAAAGAGTTGTTAGATAACGAACTAGATAATCTTGAAGAACGAGAACTACTCGCTGTCAAATATGCACGAGAAATGGGAACAAATCCAAAAGACTTATCAAAAGATGAGCTCTTTTGGAAAGAATTAAAAGCCGCATTTACTGATATGGAAATCACTGATCTCACTTACTGTATCGCAGGATGGATGGGAATGGGGCGAGTCGCACATGTGCTTGGCCTAGATAACGCTTGCTCATTTACTATAGATTAAAGTACGAGGTGAATCATGAATAAAAGCCCCATGCGTAATGACAATAAACTTAAACTTGGTACTTTTTCTGCTAACTGCTCTTCAGGCATGGCCGTCACCAAAGTACCTGAACGATGGAAAAACAATTGGGATAACAACCTGGAATTAGTAAAGCAATGTGATGAAGCCGGTATTGAGTTTATGCTGCCGATTGCTCGTTGGATCGGCTACGGTGGTGAAACTAACTTTCATGGTAATGTGTTGGAAACTGTTACTTGGGCTGCTGGATTAGTAGCACACTCACAGAATATTCAGGTCTTCGCGACAATTCATACC
>MDTG01086772.1_pt1 | contig 21512 bp, 21 predicted proteins | sample 811421 | NCBI WGS metagenome assembly MDTG01 (sample SAMN05326645, study PRJNA326480) | marine metagenome | isolation source: seawater | place: Pacific Ocean: South East | collected 2011 | reverse complement strand
TTTTTAATCCAATTACAATATGGGAATTGAGTGAAGAAATTCAGTTCTTAATTGAAAATGATAAATTTGAAAGGACTATTTTTCATATTGCTGGCTCAGAAAATATAACAAAATATGATTTTGGATTAAAATTGCTTAAAGAATTAAAATTAAATTATAAAAATGTTGACCAAGGAAGTATAAATGATTTTAAAAAAAGAGCTAAAAGAGCTGGTGATCAAACACTTTCAGTTAGTTTATATCAAAAAAGATTTAATAAGGTTCTACCCAATATTAATAAAAGTCTAGAAACGATAAAAAAATTTTATTATGAAAAGTATTAAACTAGGTGCAAAAACAATTGACGAAAAGTCACTTTATTTCATTGCTGACATAGGAGCTAATCATAACGGCTCATTAGAAAAGGCAAAAAAATTAATAAAACTTGCAAAGGATTCAGGTGCAGATGCTGCAAAATTTCAAAATTTTAAAGCATCAAAAATTGTTAGTGCAAAAGGATTTAAAAATTTAAAAATTTCTCATCAATCAAAATGGAAGAAATCTGTTTATGAGATTTATGAAGATGCAAGTATACCAACTGAATGGACAAAAAAATTAAAGGAAGAGTGCGATAAAGTAGAAATAGATTATTTTACAAGTCCTTATGATTTTGAATCCGTTGATTTAGTTGATCCATTTGTTGAATTGTATAAAATTGGCTCAGGCGATATCTCTTGGATTGAAATTATCGAACATATATTAAAAAAAGGCAAGCCGACTTTAATTGCATCCGGAGCAAGTACTATCCAAGATGTAGAAAGAGTTATGAATTTGACTAAAAAATATAATAATGATATAGTATTGATGCAATGTAATACTAATTATTCTGGTACTGCAGATAACTTTAATTATTGCAATTTAAATGTTTTAAAACAATATTCTAAAATGTTTCCCGATGTTACTCTTGGTTTATCAGATCATACTAGTGGACATGCTACAACATTGGGTGCTATTACTTTAGGTGCTAGAGTTATTGAAAAACATTTTACAGATGACAATAATCAAATAGGACCTGATCATGGATTTGCTATGAATCCAAAAACCTGGAGAGATATGGTTGACAGATCATATGAGTTATTATCTGCTCTTGGTGATGGTCAAAAAAAAATTGAGGAAAATGAAAAATCCTCTTTCATGGTACAAAGAAGATCAATCAGGTTTTCAAAAGATTTAAAAGCTGGACACAAATTAACTAAGGATGATTTAATTTGTTTAAGACCTATAACAGATGGAGGGATAGATCCATTTGAAATTAGTAATTATATTGGTAAATATTTAACTCATGATGTCAATTTAGGAGATCAATTATTAAAAAATTATGTTAAATGATTAAAAGTAAAAACTTTGGATTAAGAGCTGTTGAGGAGAAAGATTTAGAAAAATTAAGAGATTGGAGAAATTTAACAGATTTTAGAAAAAATTTTAGAGAAGTTAGAGAACTTTCACTTACAGATCAAAAAAATTGGCTTAGATCAGTCAATAATGCGAAACAAAATAATTTTATGTTTAGTATTATTGACCTTAAAAATAATCAGGTTATTGGAGCTTGTGGTTTGTTATATATAAATTGGATAATTAGTTCAGCTGATTTCTCGTTTTATATTGGAAAAGATGAATTATATATTGATGATAAGGGGATAGCTCTCGAAATTGCAAATCTATTGATTGATTATGGGTTTAATAACTTGAACCTCAATAAAATTTGGATGGAGCTTTATGAGTTTGATTATAAGAAAATTAATTTTTTTACTAAAGAATTTAATTTTTTAGTTGATGGAAAATTAAGACAGAATTGTTTTGAGGATGGTAAATATTATGATTCACTTATAATTTCATTACTAAGAAGTGATTATAAAAACTAACTCAAATTATTGATTAGGCAATACTTCATTTTATTAATTTGAAAATAAAAAATATTACTTATGTAATTAAGAACTTAATGTATTCTAAACTTGTCAAAAGCTCATCTATATATATATTGACAAGTTTTATAAACGCATCAATTCCTTTATTACTACTCCCACTACTTACAGATAAATTATCCCCAACAGGTTATGGAATCCTTGCTATGTTTCAAATATGTGTGGGAATAATTTTACCATTTATTAGTTTAAATTTAGATGGTGCATTGGCTAGAAAATATTATGATAAAGAAAAAGGAGATTTTAGAGCCTATTTTGGAACTACTATTTTAATTGGTTTTATCAGTCTTTTAATAGTTTCTGTCTCCTTATTATTTTTTATTGATTTAATTCATAATATTACATCAATTCCTCATTATTGGATAAAATATATTCTCGTTGTTGCTTATGGACAATTTATTGTTTCAATTGTTTTAACTTATTTTCAAGTTACAATTCAACCATTAAAATATGGTTTTGTACAAATTTCTCAATCTGTTGTTAATATTGGACTTACACTTATCTTTATTTTATATTATGCAAAAAACTGGGAAGGTAGACTTGAAGCAATTATATTAACAGGATTAGTTTTCATCTTTTTAAGTTTTATTATTTTATTTAAGAAAAAACTTGTAAAGTTTAAAATATATTTCAAAGACGTAAAATATGCCCTCTCATATGGAATACCTTTAATACCCCATGCATTTGGAGCATTATTATTTACAGCAATAGATAGATTTTTTTTAACTAATATAATTGGTTTAGATCAAACTGGTAATTTTACAGTAGCATACCAACTGGGTGCGATTATAAGTTTAGTTACAGTAGCTTTTAATAATGCATTTGTTCCTTGGTTATTTGAAAATTTAAATAAGGATGACCTTACAATTAAGAAAAAAATAGTTAGTTATACCTATGTTTATTTTATTTTTTTATTTTTCTTGGCTTTTATTGTTTTAACAATCTTTCCATTCTTAGTTTCAATATTTGTAGACGAAAAATATAGTGACGTAAATAACTATTCTTTCTTTATCGTTTTAGGGTTTGTATTTCAAGGAATGTACTTTATGGTAACAAATTATATAATTTATGAAAACAAAACCTACATTCAAGCCATAATTACCATTTCAACTGCCATTTTCAAAATTCCTATTACTTATTATTTAATTACTTTTCTTGGTGCTGAAGGTGCATCAGTTTCTTATTGTATTTCATACTTTTTGTTTTTTGTGATAACATGGTATGTTAGTTCTAAAGTTTACAAAATGCCATGGATGTTAAAAATTAATTTTCTTAAATGATTTTTTTAAAATTAAAATATTCAAAATGGGGATTATTAATATTCACACTTTTAATAGGTTTTCAGAGTTTTTTACCTAAGATAATTGAAACTCCATTTTTGTATTTCAAGCTTATTCTTTTGCCTTTAATAATTTTATATTTTCTAAAGTCAAAGAAATTTTTTTTGTGGATTTATATAATTTTTATATACACTTTAATACTATTCGTTTTATATCCTCCAACAAATTTTGATGTTTATAAATTAGCTTTTTTATCAATTTTTTCTAGTATTCCTATGTACTTATTAGGTAAATACCTAATTAATAGTGAACATGATTTGAGTATATTTAAGTATGTCATCTATGGAGTAAATTTATTTAATTTATCAACTATTGTAATACTAGTTCTTATATCTTTAAATATTCTTGATCTATATGATATTTATTCACAAGTTGGCAGAAAAGACGATGAATTTTTAGGACTATATAGGTTTGTACTAGGGAATGCAATTGAGGTACCTTTAACGATGACTTGCTTAATTTTTTCAAGTATTTTACTTAACAAGAATAAAAATGAAAATGAAGTTTTTATTTTATCAACATTACTAAATTTAGTAGTTGCGCTGATTTCTCAATCTAGATTAATTATCATAATTGCTCTTTTATTGTTTTTATTTCAAATAAGAAAGTCTTCAATTTATCTTAAGATTTTCACTGTAGGTATTGTATCAATAATGGTTTATTATTTGGGATTTTATTTTGATGAAATTTCTAGTTCAGTGATTGATAGATTTTCAGGATATGATTCTGGTTCCTCAAATGAAAGGTTTAAATTATTAAACTATTTTTTTGATTCTTTTTGGTATGATAATTTTTTGATAGGAAATGGATTAACATCAAGTTCTGAAATGCTGAGATCAAATTTTGGTGAATTTAGAACGATTGAAAGCATGTTTTTTGAAATATTGTATGATTTTGGTTTTTTTGGTTTCTCCATTATTTTGGCTCCAATAATTTTCAATAACATAATATTTTTTAAAAACGTTAAATATAAGCTACCATTAATCTTTCTTTATTTACAGTCTATGTTTTTTTTACCTATTTATACTTCAATGATGTTCGTTTTCTTTGTACTGGGAGTAAATTGTAAAGTAAAAATATAGCTATATTTAAGTTAATAATATATTTTCAAAAAGTTAATGATCAGATATTTAGTGCCACTTTTTTTTATTGATATTCTTTCATTAATTAGATCTTTAATAACTAACATACCTAGCATTTCAAAAATCTCCAAAAACTCAAAACTTAGAAATACTAAAAAGAATAAATCAGTATTTGTAATAGCAAATGGCCCATATCTTAATAACTTTGATGTCACCTCTTTATTTGGAAAAGAAGTAATTGTTATGAATAACTTTAATCTTTGTGAGTGGAAGGAAAAAGTTAAAATTGTTGCACACTGTATAGGTGAACCACAAAGCTCTTCTCACTGGGGGGAGGATCAAATCAAAATCATGACTGAGACTGATTCAGAATCATATTGGTTTCATATTTCAAACTACAAGGATGTAACTCAAAATATATTTTCAAAAAATAAAAATTGTTTTTATGTTGCTTCATTAATATCCAGTAGACTTTGGAATCCTAAACTTAAAATAAATTTATCACGACCATCATTAGGCTACCAGACAACGGCTCAGATGGCAATAATGGTTGCCTTACATTTAGGATATAAGAAAATCAATTTAATTGGATTTGACCATGACTGGCTAACCAATAGAAAAATTTCTCCACATTTTTATAAAGAAAGAAAAGGGGTTATAAAATCAGATTTATCTAAATTTTCATATTATGAATTAATCAATATCTCAAAGACAATGTGGGAAATTTATATTAAGATTAAGTTGACATCAAAAAATATGGATTCTGAAATCACTAATTTATCTAATCCTTCTTTTTTGGATGTTTTTGATTATTAATAATTTAACTTTTAAAGTATGAAAAATTTTTTTTATTGGTTAATTTGGATATTATATTTTAGGTTAAAATATATTTTATTAAAGAAACTTAATTCATCAATTTTCTCTTATGTTTATAAATCCACTTTAGGAATGTACTGTGGTATTGAAAAAGGTGTTTCAATTTATAATTCAAAAATTGGAGACTATACATATTTTAATAAATTTACTAGAGCTGAAAATTGTGAGATTGGAAGATTTACATCGGTTGGTGAAAAAGTAAAAATTGGAGGTTTTTACAATCATAAAAATGGAATTTCCCAACATCCAAGTTTTCACTCCAAATCTCCACCAATCAAAGTTTCTTTTTATAAAGACATTGAATTTAAATCATCTAAAAAAATTTATATTGGAAACGATGTTTTAATCGGATCTGGAGCATATATTCTTGACGGAGTGAAAGTTGGAGATGGTTGTATTATTGGAGCAAAATCTATAGTTACTAAATCGATACCACCTTACTCAATAGTGGTAGGTAACCCAGGTAAGGTTGTAAAAAAAAGATTTGATGATGACAAAGTATCAATACTCAATAAAATAAAATGGTGGAATTGGGATTTTCAAAAAATAAAAAAGAATGGACAAATAATTTCAAACACAAACTTTAACTCATTTAAATGAAGAAAACAACTTTCTCAATTGTTATTATAACTAAAGATAACAAAGATGAGTTACTTGAAACCATATGTAGTATTCCAATTTCAAGCAAGTTTTTTGTAGAACTAGTTGTTATAGATTCTAGTAAAGAAAAATATAAACCTAGTCTTGATGGATATAAATTATTGTATAAATATACTTCTCCCAAAGGAATATATAATGCTCAAAATCTTGGAATATCTATCTCCAGTGGAGATTTTATAATTGTTATGAACTCTGGAGATGGGTTTTCTAAAAATTCAATTAAACTACTTGAAAAAATTTCTGTTGATTCCGAATATGATGCATTTGTTTTTTCACAGAACTACAGAAAAAAAAATGGAGAGATAATATTTACTTATAACGCAAGTTCATCATCAGTTTGGCCTCACCAATCTGTTGTAATTAGAAAAAAGATACATGATAATTTTGGTGTTTATCCAACTAGCTATAAATATACTGCTGAACAAATTTATTTTTCTGAAATTAGGAGTAAAATCAAGGTTTATTATTCAAAAGATATTTTAAGTTATTTTACACATGGAGGAGTTTCTACTGGGTCATTATTATTTAGTCTTTCGAAGGAGAACTTTATTTTATGGAGAAAACTAAAAAGAGGTGTAGTTTTTTCTTTTTTTAAATCATTTATTTTTCCAATTTTTAAATTTTTTTTGGTAGAGAAATTTCAATTATATGAACTAGGTAACAAATTGAGAAAATTATTTGACTCAAACATAAGATTATGATTAAAAATAATTTGAGAGAAGCATTAATCTTAGCAGGTGGAAAGGGAACTAGATTGTCAAGTATACTTAAAGGTAAACCTAAACCTTTAGTTGAAATAGGTGAAATCCCTTTACTAAAACACCAAATTAATTTATTAATCAGGTATGGAATAAAAAGAATAAATCTATTAGTAAATTATAAATCAGAACAAATAAAATCTTTTTTGGAAAAGGAGTTTTACAATATTGATTTTAAATTATATGAAGACGGTCAAATTCCTCTTGGAAGTGGTGGCAGTATTTTAAAACATTTAAAAAACTTTGATGAAACCTTTATAGTTTTTTACGGCGATACGTTTCTTGAGGTTGATTTAGATAAATTTTTTCATTTCCATGCAACTAATAAATCTAGTTTGACAGTTTTTGCTCATCCTAATACCCATCCTTATGATTCTGATGTTTTAATTTGTAACTCTAAAAATCAAGTAATTGACATCTCTGGATATCCACATTCTAAATCATTTTATTCGGCTAATTTAGTTAATGCTGCATTATATATTGTGGAGAAAGATGTCTTATTAAAAATAGCCAAACCAAACAAAAAATTAATCGATTTTGCAAAAGATCTCATCCCTTTATATTTAAAAGGAGAAAATATTTATGCTTATAAATCTAGAGAATATATTAAAGATTGCGGTACAGAAGATCGTTTAAAAAAAGTTGAATTGGATTACAAAAATAAAAGACATGTAGCCTTAAGTACAAAAAATCAAATAAAAAGTATTTTTTTAGACAGAGATGGAACTATTATTAAAAACATAAGTCATCTAAACTCTAAAGATCAAATAGAATTTATAAACAAATCAGCGAAGGCAATAAAAAATTTTAATGATAATAATTTTTTAGTATCTATAGTTACTAATCAACCTGTTGTTGCAAGAGGTGACATTTCTTTAGAAAATTTAAAAGATATTCATAATTATTTAGAATGGGAAATTGCAAAAGAAGGTGCTTTTTTTGATGAGATTTCTTTCTGTCCACACTATCCAGAATCAGGTTTTAAAGGAGAGGTTAAATCACTTAAAATTAAGTGTCAATGTAGAAAACCCGAAACAAGAATGTTAGAAGAGATTAATAAAAAATACGAGATTGATAAAAAAAAATCATGGATTATTGGAGATTCAACAGCAGATATAAAATGTGGGAATAATTTTAATATAAAATCTATTTTGGTAGAGACTGGTTTTGCGGGAAGGGATAAAAAATACATTTGTGAACCTGATTTCGTTTTTAAAGATTTGTTTACAGCATCGAAATTTATTATAAATGAATACCCAAGATTATATGATTTAGTAAGCAATCTAAATTTAGATTCAAATAATAAAAATATTTTTATTTCGGGTTTGTCAAACTCTGGAAAAAGTACCTTTTCTAGTGTAATTAAAGATTTTGTTGAGGAAAATTATGATATTACGTGTCATATTATTAGACTTGATAATTATCTTTTAGAAATTACTGAAAGAGGGGATTTTCCAAATATTTTCAGTAAAAAAATAACCACATTGATAAAAACTAGATTTAAAAAACAAACTATCGAGATGAAGCTTCAAATATATGATAAGTTTCATGGTTGTATATTGCGTTCGGATAACATGATAAATATTGATCAAAATGACTGGGTAATTTTTGAGGGATTAATTACTTTTGATTTAACCAATAAATATTTCCAAACAAATCAATTTTTTATTGAGTGTAGTGAAACAAAAATTAAGAACAGATTTATTGCCGATTATAAATTAAGAGGACTTAATAAGTCAGATATTGAGGATTTATATTTAAAAAGATCAATTGAAAGATCTCAAATTATAATGCAAAAAAGAAATACTAATATTATAAAACTATGATAATATCTAGAACTCCGTTTAGAGTAAGTTTTATTGGTGGAGGAAGTGATCTGGAATCGTATTACAAGTACAATGGTGGGTGTGTAATAAGTACTACAATTGATAAGTATCTTTATCAATCTGCTCATACATATTTTCAAGAAAACCAATCCTTAATTAAGTACAGTAAGACTGAACTCGTAAACAATTTAGATGAAATAAAACATCCAATAATAAAAAATATATTGTCAAGGTATCATATTAATCAGATTGATTATAATTCCACTGCTGACATTCCATCTGGGACTGGGATGGGCTCATCAAGTACATTCACTGTTGGTTTAATAAAATTATGTGCCGAAATAAAAGGCTTGAAACTTTCTAAGTACGATATAGCACAACTAGCTTGTGATATTGAAATTAAAGATCTATCCGAACCAATTGGAAAACAAGACCAGTTTGCAGCAAGCTATGGAGGTTTAAATTTTATTGAATTTAAAAATAACGGAGATACCACAGTTAAACCTTTAGATTTGACTTTTGACCAACGCTCAAAACTTAATAATGAATTAAAGTTGTTTTATACAGGAATAAGAAGATCAGCATCATCTGTTTTGAAAGATCAAAAATCAAATATGAGTAATTTAAGTAAGAGAAAAATTATTGATAAGATGGTTGAACTTACTCACGACTTAGATTATGAATTTAAATCGGGAAGAATTGATGAGTTAGGTAAAATTCTTCACGAGGGATGGCTATTAAAACAAACAATTTCAGATAAAATTTCGTCTAATAAAATAAATGAATTATACAGTAAAGGATTAAAATCAGGAGCAACTGGTGGCAAACTTCTCGGAGCTGGGGCAGGAGGATTTATTTTATTTTATGTCCCATTTGAAAATATAGAAAAATTCAATAATCAATTTAAGTTGTTAAAGGAATATGATTTTAATCTCGATTACTCGGGAACACAAATAATTTATAATAATGAGAAATAATATAAAACAATATCAAAAAGAATTACTTCAATCTATTGAGAATTTAGATATTGATTCAATTGAAAAAATTGCTAATATTTTTTTGAAAGCAAGAAAAGATGGTAAGGTAATATATACTATGGGAAACGGCGGAAGTGGTTCAACTGCTTCTCATATGGTTTGTGATATCATAAAGGGCTGTTCATACAATAGGAAAGAAAAATTTAAGATGTTTTGCTTAAATGATAATATTGCAACAATATTAGCTTATTCTAATGATGTATCTTATGATGTTATTTTTGAAGAGCAATTAAAAAATATTTTAAACGACGGTGATATTGTACTTGCAATTTCTGGAAGTGGTAATTCAAAAAATATTATTAATGCAGTTAAATACGCTAAATCCAAAAATGCTGTTGTTATTGGTTTTACAGGTTTTGATGGTGGAATGCTCAAAAACCTTTCAGATATAAGCTTAAATGCAAATATTAATGATATGCAAATATCTGAGGATATTCACGTAATTGTTATGCATATTTTATACACATTATTACAAGATGGGTAGTCTAAAATTCGGTTTTTTGTTATCAGTTTACAAGAATGATAATCCACTTTTCCTAGATCAGTGCTTAAAATCTATTCATTCTCAAACTGTTATGGTGGATCAGACTTTAGTTGTTGTTGAAGGAAATATTGACAAAAAAATTCAAAAAATCTTGAATAAGTATATAAAAATTATAAAAGGTTTTAAAGTTTTGTATATAGAAAATCAAATTGGTCCTTTAAATTATGGGTTGCCTTCATCATTAAATTATGGAATGATAAACACAGATGTTGACTATATAATTCGTATAGATTCTGATGATATCAACATGAATGACAGAGCTGAGAAAATAATTAAATTTCAAAAAAAATATCCAGATTGTAAAATTATTGGTTCTAACATTGTAGAATATGATGAAAAAATGTTGATAAAGGGAAAAGAAAGAGTTGTGCCTGAACTTCATAAAGATATTATAAAATATTCAAAATTTAGAAACCCTTTTAATGGACCAGCTGTTTCATTTCATAGAATTACAGCCTTGAAATTAGGTGGATATCCTTTAGTTGCAAGTAATGAGGACTACTGTTTATGGGTTTCATTTTTAAAGTACAACTATAAAACATATAATATTCAAGAAAATTTGGTTAAGATGAGAGCTGGAAAAGAAATTATTCACAGAAGATCATCAACTAGGTATATTAGGGGAGAGTGGCAGTCAATTAAATATATTTTTGGTATTGGATATTTTAATTTTTATTTATTTGTTTTCCATTTAATAATTAGAACCTTAATTAGACTATTGCCAATAAATTTAATTTCGAAATTGTATTCAAAATTTTTAAGAAAATGAAAAATGTATTAATTACTGGTGGTGCAGGTTTTATAGGTTCTCACCTTGCAGATAATTTATATAAAACTGGAAAATATAGAATAACTATTTTAGATAATTTATCCAAAAAAACACACAATGGATATTGGCCTAAATATTTAAATAAAGATTATCAGTTAATCTATGGTGATGTAACAAATAGAAAAATATTATTAGAGTCTATGAAATCTATTGATATTATTTTTCATTTAGCTGCTGAGCTAGATTTAAACCCCGAATATCAAAGGTTTATGAACGTTAATGTAGGTTCTACTGCACTAATTTTCGAGTTAATTAAGAAATATTCGCTACCAATAGAAAAAGTTTTAATTGCATCAACTCAATTTGTTTATGGAAACGGACTTTGGGTTAATGATGAAGGAAAAAACTTTTTTCCTGAAAATAGATTTATTGATAAAAGTCTGAAATGGGATTTTTACGATGATAAAGAGAAACTTGAATATAAATATTGTAAAGAAAATCAAATATTAAATCCTCCGAATCATTATGCATTATCAAAGTATTTTCAAGAAAAGCTATCCCTAAAACTGGGAAATCTTAACGAAATTGATGTCAGAATACTTAGATTTTCCATAATTCACGGAATCAGACAATCAATCAGAAATACTTATTCAGGTGCTCTAAGGACTTTGTGTTATTTTGCCTCATTAAATTCTCCTTTTTCAACTTTTGAAGACAATAACTCTCTTCGAGATTACACACCTGTTTATGATGCTGTTGAAGCATGTCGTATTGTACTTGAAAAAGGTAATCCTAACGAAATATATAATATTTCAAACAGTAGTCCAATTTCAGTTATTCAATTAGCTAAAATGATATGTCAACAATTCTCTATTGATTGTAATTTTAGTGATAAGATTGAATGGAGGCATGGTGATATACGTCACGCAATTTCAGAAAATAAAAAAATAATTGAATTAGGTTTTAATCCTAAATATACTGAAGATCTAGTTATTAAAGAATATGTAAATTGGTTTAAAAATCAAAACTTAGATTTTCAAAGATTTAAAAAAACTCAAAAAATTATGAGAGAAAATGGACAAATCAGAAGCCTGTAAAATTTTAATTATTGGTGGTTCAGGCTTTGTTGGTTCTAGGCTTATTTCAACCATTGGAAAAAAAAATTGCTTAAATTTTGATAAAAATATAAGTCCTTTTTATTCTGATATAACTGAAATTATTGATATCCGAAATGCAAATGATATTGTAATTCCAAAAAATATTTCAACAGTTATTCTATTAGCAGCTGAGCATAAGGACAATGTTTCACCTCATTCATTATATTATGATGTAAATGTAAATGGCACTTTGAATGTACTTAAATCAATAGATAATTCTAGAGTTAAAAATTTAATTTTCACAAGTTCAGTCGCAGTTTATGGACTCAATAAAAATAACCCCTCAGAAGAAAATGAAAAAGATCCATTTAACCACTATGGTAAAAGTAAATTAAAAGCTGAAGAAATTATTGAAAAATGGTATGAAGAAAGTTCAAAAAATAAATCAATAACGATTATTAGACCTACTGTTATTTTTGGGGAAAGAAATAGAGGTAATGTTTATAATCTTTTTAACCAGATTATCTCAGGAAAATTTTTGATGATAGGCAATGGTGAAAATAAAAAATCTATGGCATACGTTGGAAATATTGTTGAGCTACTAAAACACTTTACAAATAATCCATTACCTGGTTTTCACATTTTTAATTATTCTGATAAACCAGACCTTTCAATGAAAGAACTTATAGATTTAATTAGAATTAAATCTGGCTTATCAATTTCTAAATTTAGCATTCCAATTTGGTTGGGAATGCTCGTAGGTTATTTTTTTGATTTTTTATCATTCGTTTTAATAAAAAAACTAACAATTTCGTCAGTAAGAGTTAAAAAGTTCTGTTCTGAAACACAATTTGATGCAAAAAAAATTCATTCAATATTTAATCCTCCATTTTCATTTGAGGATGCAATAAATAGAACATTAGATTTTGATTTTAAAAAAAAAGATAATGTTTAATATTAAATTAATATTTTAACCAAGATGAAAATCTAAACAAATGAGAATTCATAAAAAAAATGCTTTTTATTCTGTAATACTTTTAAAACTAATTTTGATTTTTAGTTTTTCCTCAGAATATAGCTCTGATCTCTTTTACCCTTTTTTAAAATCAATTTCATTTGAAAATATTAATCCTTGGATATTATATTATGAGGAAGACCTTATTGATCACTTTCCTTATCATGGATTAATGTTAATTATTTTAGCACCATTTGCATTTATTGGTGAATTTATTGGAGGCAACCATTACATTATTAAATTACCACTACTCATTGCAGATACTGTAATTTTTCTAACATTGATTAAACTTTTTGCTAATAAAGAAAAAGAAATATTTATTTTCTATTTTCTAAATCCAGTTATTATTTATGGTATATATATACACTCACAATTAGATATTATACCAACAGCACTTTTGTTTATGAGTATATATTTTCTAACCCAAAAGAAAATTAATTATTCTTCAACTTTTTTTGGCTTAGCTATGGCAACAAAATTTCATGTAATTATAGCATTGCCAATTATACTTTTTTATTTATTTAAAAAAAATGAATTGAAAAAATTGTTCAAATACATTATAATTTCAAGTGCTGTTTTATTTGTATTTGATTTTCCATTTTTTAGTGAAGCATTTGTAAATATGGTTGTTTTAAATCCTAAGCAATCATTACTTTTTGATGCTTACTATAGTATCGGTTCTCTAAATTTACTTCTTCCTGTTACTGCCATATGTTTTGTTTATTTTCATTTTTTTAATCAAAATAAAGTAAATCAAGATTTGCTCTTTTTTTATTTTGGCCTTTTATTTACCGCAACAATTTTCTTTATTTATCCTGGACCAGCTTGGTATGTTTGGATGATTCCATTTGTTTCAATTTACTTTATCAAGAGTAATAATTATACAAAATCCTTGATTTTACATTTTGCGTTTTCTGTCTCATATGTATTATTCATAGTATTTTTTTATGAAAGTGAATATAAAGACATTGTTTTTTTAGGCGAAGAAATTGACTTGAAGATCGAAAATGAGAATTTAAGAAACTTGTCTTTTACATTAGTTGAAGTTATTTTATGTGCAATAATATATACTTTTTATAAATATGGTATAAAGAGTAATTCTATTTATGATTTAAAAACAAATTTAGCAATTGGTATTGGAGGAGATAGTTCATCAGGAAAATCAACCTTGCTACATAATTTAAAAGAAATATTTGATGATAAATTAGTCGAGATTGAGGGTGATGGAGATCATAAATGGGAAAGAGGAAGTAAAAATTGGGAAAAGTTTACTCACTTAGATCCTAAGGCTAACTTCATGCATAAACAGGCTGATGTAATTAAAAATTTAAAAAATAACTTATCAATTTTTAGGAGAGATTATAATCATAGTACAGGAAAATTTACAAAATCCGTAAAAGTAAATCCTAAAGAATTTATTGTAATTGCAGGACTTCATCCATTTTATCTCCCTAAGCTGAGAAAAAATATTGATTTAAAAATATACTTAGATACGGATGAAGACTTAAGAATACATTGGAAAGTTTTAAGAGATACGAAAAATAGAGGTTATAAAATTGATAATGTTTTAAAACAAATTAAGATAAGAGAAACTGACTCTAAAAAATATATTCATCCTCAAAAAGATTTTGCTGATTTAATATTCAATTTTTTTCCACTAAAAAAAATAAAAGTTAAGAAAAAGGACATAAGCAATGATCTAGGGCTTAAAGTTACATTTAATGCAAACGTTAATTTTGAGAATATTTTAGCTGAATTAAATTGTAATTATAACTGGAATTATAATGATGATCTTAAATCTCAGTTCATTGAGTTAAAAAATCCACCTCAAGATAATTTTGGATTGATTGCATTAAAAACAATTGATAACTTAGACGAATTAATTTCCTACAAACCAAATTGGAAAAATGGATATGAAGGTTTTGTTCAATTAGTTTGTATAAAAATGATTAGTGAAAAATTAAAAGAAAATAATTAATAATGAAATATAAAGGATTGATTTTAGATATTGATAACACCTTATATGATTATCAATCATGTCATACTAAAGCTTTAATTGCAATTACTCAATATTTTGAAAATGAATTTAAAATTGATGAAAAATTATGTTTAAGTTCATATGATAAAGGCAGAAAAAACATCCATTTAAAGCTGAATGGCTATGCAGCATCTCACAATCGTCTACTATATTTTCAAGAAATGTGTAATATTTTAAATATAAATCCCCTAAAATATGCACTGAAACTAAGTTCAATTTATTGGAATGTATTTTTAGATAACATGAAATTATTTGATGGTGTTCATGATTTACTGTCTTATTATAAAAATAAAATTTGTTTTACTACTGATCTCACTGCTGATATACAATATAAAAAAATTGAAAAACTGAATTTATCTAAATTCTCTCGTTTTATAGTCACAAGCGAGGAATCTGGTATTGAAAAACCACATCCATATATTTTTTTACTATCACTAAAAAAGCTCCAGACAAAAACATCAGAAGTTTGCATGATAGGTGATAACTTTGATAAGGATATAGTTGGAGCCAGAAATTTGAATATTGATTGTATTTGGCTTAATAATAATAACAATAAAATAAAATTAACCGACTCGAAAATAACTGAGGTTAATAAATTCAATGAGATAATAAAATTTGTATGAAAGAGCTTATAGATTTTGTGAAAATTTCAAAATATGCAGGAGAAAGATTTGATCTTATTCAAGCTGGAGGTGGAAACAGCTCTGTAAAATTAAGTAACGGAACCATGTTAATTAAAGCCTCTGGTTTTTTATTAAGTGATGTAGGAAATGATCACGGATATTCAACAGTTTATCATAAAAAAATCTCTGATATAGTTAATTCAAAATCAATATTAAATGAACCTAACAAAAGGAAAAGAGAAGATATTGCAACATCACTTGTTCATGATTATACTGTTGACAAAAATATTAGACCATCAATTGAAACTCTTTTACATTCTTTTTTACTTAAATACACCCTACACACACATCCTGTAGCTGTTAACATGATATTAATTAGAAATAACTGCAAAGAAATTATCGAGTCAATTTTTTCCAATGATAGAATTGCTTTTGTAAAATATGAAACCCCAGGAGTTGATTTGGCAATTGAATTAAAGAAAGTATTAAGAGACCACAAAGAAATTCCTCTCATAATTTTTTTACAAAATCATGGTTTAATTATAACCTCAGATCATATAGAAGACGTATACAAATTGAATGAATATGTTTTATCCATGATTGAAAAATATTTAAAAATTGATTTAAATAAATATAAATTAACTAATGTGATATCTGACTATCTTCGTTCCGATGAAGGTTTTAATAAAATTTCTTATCTAAGTGATGATATATTTTTAAATAATAAATTACGGGAAGATGAAAGTCTTTTTTTGAATACTCCATTTTGTCCTGATGGTGTAGTATTTTGTGGCATACACCCACTTTTTATTGAAGAACTTTCAAATAAAAATTCTTTGATTAAGTATAAGCAAAAATATAATGATCTGCCTAAAGTAGTAATTTATCGAAATAATATTTTTTTTATTGGAAATAATATTAAAAAAGCTAAAGAAATGGAAGAGGTAATGAAATTTCAAATTCTTGTTTTATCTCACAATTTAAAAAGTAAAAAAAATTTTTTAAAAAAAGAAGAATTAGCTTACTTATGTAATTGGGAAGCTGAGAAATTCCGTCAGAATATTTAGTTTAAATAATGTACTTTATAAATAAAAAATCAATTAATTTTTTAAATAAAATTTTATGCTTTATTTTTTTCTCTAATCTTTTGTTGTCAGCATATGTTGTTGGTGGTAGATGGGATTTAAATCAGCAAATTGCTTACGCGTTTAGATTAATTGATGGTCTTTCAATCTATTCAAATGGCCAGACTGACCTTTTTTTTCCATCATCTCCTTATTTTCCGGGTGTTGGTTATTTATCTTATTTTTTATCCAAACTAGGCTTAGATAATATTTATTTTAATGAAATAATTATGCTCTTTGTTGCAGTTTTTGTTAGCTTTTTATTTTTTTATTTAATTAAAAAACTAACCCATAAGTTATATCCCACAATTGATAAAAAAATTGTATTATTTTTTTTGACACTTATTTTCTCGCTTTTTTTCAACGAGTACTTTCTGTATGTGAGAGAATTTAAACCAGATACTATATTATTAGTATGTGGATTATTAGGATTATTTATTCTAGATATTGATAAAAAACCTACAAAATTAACTCACATATACATAATAATCTTATTATTTGTTTCAACATACTTTAAACAATCATTTTTTCTAATATACATTTTGTTTTATTTATTAATTTTTTTTAATAAAAAAATTAGAATTGGTGAAAAGATTTTCACAATGTCAATATTATTGCTACCAGGAATGGTGGCCTTATTTTTAATATTTAAAATTGAAAATTTGTATTACTATACAATTGAAATCATGGGGCAACATCCAATATTAGACTTAGATTCCATTATTTACTATTTTGGAACTAGCTTCATTTTTAATGTATTTTTTTGTTTATCAATAGTATTCTTCTTGATTATTAGAATTAGAAATCTACAGAATATTTCAATTGAATCAATATATTTTTTATTTTCAATTTTCTGGTTTATTTTTTCCTGTGTAGCTTCATTAAAGGTTGGTGGTAACAGAGGAAATATTGAGGTAGGTTTGATTGTCTTCTCACCTTATGTAATTTACTCCTTCGATTTTTTGATAAGTAAATTTTACAATAAAAATATTTTTAAAATAACTTCAATTACATTAATTATGGTATGTATGGTATATTATTCATTTAATTTTTACAGTAATTGTTCAGAATATTACCAAAAATATAATGATGATAGATCTTCAATTCATTTTCTTTCAAGTAAATTTAAAGGGAAAAATGCTTTTATTGATGGTGATACATACATCATTGCCAAGGCTTCTGGATTAAATATTTTAACAGAATCTGAAACGGTAGGTCATTTTAATAATGTCCCAAATTATGACTTTACTAAATTAAAGAATGCAATTAATGAAAAGATATATGATATAATATTTTTAAAAAATGAATTATCATATTTATCTGATAAACAAATAAATAAATCCATATATGAAAATTATAAGTTTTATAATGATTCAGATTTACCAAAAAATCTATTTAAAAAAATATTGATAGTAAAATAAAAGTTATGCACATAATTATTCCAATGTCTGGTATAGGTAAGAGATTTATTGAAGCTGGATATACCACTCCTAAGCCTCTTATTGAGGTTGATAATAAGCCCATAATTGAGCATGTATGTAATTTATTTCCAGGTGAAGATAAATTTACATTCATATGTAACTCAAAACATCTTTCGGAAACAAATATGAGGCATGTCTTATTGGGAATTAAACCAAATGCTAATATTGTTGAAATTCCTAATCACAAAAAAGGTCCAGTTTATGCTGTTAGTTTAATAGAGAATTTAATAGAGAATGATGAAGAGGTAATTGTTAACTATTGTGATTTTGGAACTTATTGGGATTACAATGATTTTTTAAGTCATACTAGAAATAGAAATGCCGATGGTGCAATTCCAGCGTATAAAGGATTTCATCCTCACATGCTAGGAACTACAAATTATGCATTTATAAGGGATTATAAACAGTGGATGTTGGAGATAAAAGAAAAAGAACCATTTACTAAAAATAGAAATAATGAGTATGCCTCTAATGGAACATATTATTTTAAAAAAGGAAAGTTTGTTAAAAAGTATTTTAATGAACTTATTAACTATGATATAAACTTAAGCGGAGAATATTATGTATCATTAGTATATAATTTATTGGTTAAAGATAATTTGAAAGTATCTATCTATAAAATTCAACACATGTTACAATGGGGTACTCCACAAGATCTTCAAGAATATCAAAGTTGGTCAAAGTATTTTAGAGATGCCATAAAAGAAGAACAAAAACCAAAGGCTTTACAAAATAGTTTAACATTAATTCCTTTAGCTGGTCATGGTAGTAGATTCAGTAAAGCTGGCTATAAAGATCCTAAGCCTTTAATCAAAGTAAGTGGAAAACCAATGATAATCCAAGCAGCTAGATCTTTACCTAATAGTCAAAATCACAACTTTGTAACATTAAAAGAACATCTCGAAAATTATCCATTAAAAACAACACTAAAAAATGAGTATCCTAATTCAAAAATTATTTCAATTAATAAAGTAACCAATGGCCAAGCCATTACTTGTAGTTTAGGATTGGAAGATACAGATTTAAGTCATTCTCTATTGATAGCCGCTACCGACAATGGCATGATTTATGACAAAACTAAGTATCAAAGATTAATAGAAGATGAAAATATTGACTCAATAGTTTTTACATTTAGAAATCACATTTCAAGCAAAAACAATCCTCACATGTATGGTTGGGTTAAGACTGATAATAATGATAATGCAATTGGAGTTTCTGTAAAATCTCCGATTTCAGAAAACCCATATAACGATCATGCAATTGTAGGAACATTTTTTTTTAAAAAGATAGCATATTTTAATCAGGCTTTGAATAAGCTATTAGAAAAAGATATAAAGGTAAATGGTGAATATTACGTTGATAGTTTGTTAGGGGAGGCTATTGATTTAGGTTTGAATGTAAAGGTGTTTGAAATAGAAGATTATATATGTTGGGGAACACCTGACGATTATAGTACATTTGTATATTGGCAAAGTTTTTTTAGTAAAATTTCTTGGCATCCATATAATTTAGAAGAAGATATCACAGTTAATGTGGATAAAATTGAAGAATTATATAATAGTTTTAGAGATTTTTCTCAGGAATTTAAATGAAAATAATCAAAAGACAAATTAATAAATTTTTTTTTGCCGGATTGATTGCGGTAGCAACCGACATGTTCGTTTATTATTTGCTTTTAAATATTTTTAATCCCGAAATTTCAAAGGGAATTTCATTTGTGGTCGGTTCAGGTGTTGCTTATGCTTTAAATAAATATTGGACCTTTGAAAAGCCTGATAAGTCTTTTAGAGAAATTCTTAGATTCATTATTTTATATGGAACAACTTTAGGATTGAATGTTATGACTAATAAGATAATATTAGATTATACTGAAATTGTTATTATTTCCTTTTTAATTGCGACAGGAGTTAGTACAATTCTTAATTTTATAGGCCAAAAGTGGTGGGTATTTAATTAATTTTTATGTTTATAAAATGAAATTATCAGTAGTTGTACCTTGTTACAATGAAGAAAAAAATATCCCATTAATTCTTCAAAAATTTGATAATATTATTAAATCAAATGATATTGAATTAATATTGGTTAACAATGGATCTACCGATAATTCTGAAAATGTAATTAAAAAATTATTGCCTAAGTACAGTTTTGCAAGAAGTGTAAAAATAGAAATTAATGAAGGTTATGGTCATGGGATTGTATTTGGATTAAATAGCTCAAGTTCTGAATACGTATGTTATACTCATGCAGATTTGCAAACTGATCCAATGGATGTCTTAAGAGCATTTGATATTATAAAAAAATCCTCCAATCCTGAAAATTGTTTTATAAAAGGAAATAGAAAAGGTAGAGGCTTTTTTGATCAGTTTTTCACAATTGGTATGAGTATTTATGAAACTTTATACCTTGGCAAAAATTTGTGGGATATAAATGCTCAACCAAATTTATTTCATAGAAGTTTTTTAAAAAGTTTAAATAATTTACCCAAAGATTTCTCCTTAGATTTATATTTTTTATTCATGGCAAAAAAAAAGAAACTAAATGTGATTAGATTTGATGTAACTTTTCCGCCCAGAATTTATGGATTGTCAAGTTGGAATGATGGTCTTTATTCAAGATGGAAATTTATAAAAAGAACTATTATTTTTAGTTCTAAATTAAAAAAAGAGCTGTAAAATGGAATTTATTGCACATCGAATCAATACAAAAGAAGAACTTAAGAAAATTCCTAAGGAGTATGGGGTTGAGCTTGATCTGAGAGATTATGGAAAAAGATTAGTATTACAGCATGACCCTTTTTCAGATGGTGAAGATTTTGAAGAATATTTAAAAGTTTATAATCATGGAACTATGATTTTAAATATTAAAAGTGAAAGAATAGAAAATAAGGTTCTAAGTTTAATTAAAAAGTATAACATAAATAATTATTTTTTTCTTGACAGCTCATTTCCTATGATAAATTTCCTAATTAATCAAGGTGAAAAAAATATAGCTTTAAGATTCTCTGAATATGAAACTATTGATAACATATTTAAACTTAAAGATAAAATTGATTGGGTTTGGATTGACTGTTTTTCTAAATTACCTATAGACATAAAAAGTTATAAATTATTAAAAGAACTTAATTTAAAATTATGTTTGGTTTCACCAGAGTTACAACAACAAGAAGAAAAAATACATGAGTATAAAGAATTTTTATTTAATAATGGTATAAAGTTAGATGCAATTTGTTGTAAAATAAAAAATGTACCTAAATGGAATTATTAAAATAAAAAATCAAACTT